>OWIW01000330.1_pt1 | contig 36362 bp, 27 predicted proteins | sample 2433821 | NCBI WGS metagenome assembly OWIW01 (sample SAMN05065751, study PRJEB22554) | human gut metagenome | biome: ENVO:2100002; feature: ENVO:00000062; material: ENVO:00002003 | host: Homo sapiens | place: USA | reverse complement strand
GACTCACAAATTTTGTTTGAGGAACTATGAACATTAAGGAAGAAATCTTGGAACATACAAACAGGGGATTGGAGATCTTCAGTTTCTATATGCCGATTGACTTTGTTCCGAAACGGAATTTTCGAAATCCACTATATGAGGACAGACGGGCTTCCTGCAATATCTATTTTGACACGAGATCGAAGTGCTATCGGATGAAAGACTTCGGTAACGAAATGTATTCCGGCGATTGCTTTTGGTTCGCAGCCGCAATACAAGGCTTGGATATACGGAGGGACTTTATGAAAGTGCTGAAGATGATTATCAATGACCTGCAACTGAACATTTCATTGCCGTACAATGATTGGGGCGAGAAAAGCAAGTCGAATGCCAATATTCCTCCCAAATCTCCCATATCCGTGAATGCCAGTAAGCAGGCAGGCTCCAAGAAATGGTTCAGGATCGCAGAACAATCTTACAAGGATAACGAACTTGGATTTTGGGCACGGTATGGTATCGGAACGAAAACCCTGCAGCGCTTTCAGGTCAAGTCCATAGCTCGCTTTGAGTCGGTTTCAAACCAAGGAAAGGCATATACCATTCATTCTTCTTCGGAAGAACCGATGTTCTGCTATGCTATGAGGAACTTTGTTAAAGTGTACCGTCCATTCAGTAAAATGCGGTTTTTGTATGGAGGAGAAAAAGTGGAAGATTATGTGTTCGGCTTTGAACAGCTGCCCAACAAGGGCGACATACTCTTCATCACGGGTGGAGAGAAGGATGTGCTTTCCCTCTCCGCCCATCATTTCAATGCCATCTGTTTCAACAGTGAGACTGTGCAAATCCCGGAAAGCATAATCGAGAGCCTGCTGCTTCGTTTTCGCCATATCATTCTCTTATATGATACGGACGAAACCGGTCTTAGGGAGGCAGAACGACAAGCGGAAGTCCTGTCCGCTTATAAGGTACTTACCCTGACACTTCCCCTGCAAGGCATCAAAAGCGAGAAAGACATATCCGATTACTTTGCCTTAGGGCATAATGAAAAAGAATTGAGAGGGTTGCTGTCAACCATGCTCTCCCAAATTTACACACAGACCATCATGATGCTACGTTCATGTGAAATAGACTATGACAATCCCCCTGATGCATCAAAGTCCGTTGTGACAGTGAATGGCGTACCGTTGGGGACACAAGACAATCTGTTTTGTATTACGGGTGGCGAAGGTACGGGCAAAAGCAATTATGTGGCTGCCATTCTTGCCGGAACATTAGGAACAGAACGGTTACCTTCCGAGAGGACATTGGGATTGGAAATTACGCCCAACCCTAACGGCTTGGCGGTATTACACTACGACACCGAACAGTCTGAGGCACAACTTCACAAGAATCTGGGTAAAACCTTACAACGTGCTTCATTGAAAACCGTACCGGAGTTTTACCACTCCTTATATCTGGCTTCGCTCTCCCGTAAAGACCGACTGAAACTTATCCGTGAGAGCATGGACTTGTTTCATCATAAGCATGGAGGCATCCATCTTGTGGTGATTGATGGTATAGCCGACTTGATACGCTCCGCTAATGATGAAACGGAAAGCATTGCCATCGTTGATGAGCTTTATCGTCTGGCAGGTATTTATAACACTTGCATTATTTGCGTGCTGCACTTTGTACCGAACGGCATCAAGCTTCGTGGACATATCGGCTCGGAGCTGCAACGCAAGGCAGCAGGTATCCTCTCTATAGAGAAAGATGACAATCCAGAATACTCGGTGGTAAAGGCACTGAAAGTCCGTGACGGAAGTCCGCTGGACGTGCCGATGATGCTCTTCGGCTGGGACAAGGCAGAGGATATGCACGTCTATCGTGGCGAGAAATCCAAGGAAGACAAGGAAAAGCGCAAAACCGATGAACTTATTGCCGTTGTCAAAGAAGCCTTCCGAAATTCTATTAAACTCACTTATCAAGAACTTTGTGAAGCTCTGATGCGTGAAATGGAAATCAAAGAAAGAACTGCGAAGAAGTATATTGCCTATATGAAAGAACAACGTATCTTGGCACAAGATACCAATGGTAACTATCAAAAAGGGGAACTATGCCGTACTTAGACCATCAGCCTGAAGACACATGGCAGAAACGCCTGTTTGATAAACTGAAGAATGTGGAAGACAAGCTCGACCGTCTGCTTGTCCTGCGGGAACAGGAAATAGATACAACAATCCGTCCTCCATTGAAACCGGAATACTTGGACATCATAGATGTCTCCAAAATCTTGAAGGTGGAACAAAAGACTGTTTACAACTGGGTTTGGGCAGGGAAAATCCCTTATCTCAAAGCCAATGGACGATTGCTTTTCCTTCGGGAAGAGATAGATGAAATGGTACGAAAACGGGAGGGATGGTAATTCCTTGCTGCCATCAAAGACTATTGGCATTTATTTTGCAAGAAAGAGAAATAATGCGTACCTGTTGTAACAGAAAGTTAGTTGCGGATTTTTCGCACTTCAACGATAACAGTACTCGTTTGGCATACCGTAAGATCTGCCGGCGAGTCTATTTTACAAACTATGCCCAATAAGGAATTGCGCCTGATACTGTTTGATGCCATTAGGACAGCCTTACGGACAAAAATGATTTATCATTTCTGCATTTGATACAGCTCTTGATGAAAAAATCATCGCTTACAATGATTTTTTTGCATTTTCCTTGCGTATTCAAAAAAAACAGTTAACTTTGCAGTCAATATGACCTCCCACGCTTCCCATTGGAACAGCGCACCCGGGGAGGTCTTCGAGTTTATATACGGTTATGAGGTACGAAAAGAAGCCGATAGACACGTCTGAGCAGGTAAAAAAACTGCACGATCGAGGACTTGATATTGGAAATGAAACACTTGCTGCCCAATATCTTCATAACATAAGTTATTATAGGTTACGAGCATATACATACCCTTTCCAAAATAATGAGGAAGGCGCTAATCACGAGTTTCTGAGAAAGGACATTTCTTTTCAAGATGTGATAGACCTTTATTGTTTTGACAGGCGTTTACGCTCTTTAATCTTCAATGCCATTGAAAAAATCGAGGTGGCATTAAGGACACGAATTGCCTTAACTTATTCCGTTGATGAGAATGATGCCTTTTGGTTTCTCAATCATAAGCTATACTTTCAGCACGATAAGTTTATCGCATTGACACGCAACGAGGTCATAGACGGTAAGCCTGTTGTGGGTGATTTGATGAAAGAGGTCAAGCGAAGTAATGAGGAATTTATAGCCCATTATTATCAAAAATACAGCGAGCCTGCTTTTCCGCCGGCATGGATGACCTTAGAGGTTGTTTCTATGGGAACATTGAGTAAGTTGTTTTTTGCCTTGGACAAGAATAATCCTTCAAGTAAAACCATATGCAGGGATTTGGGGCTTTACAATGTCGATATTCTGAAGAATTGGATGCACGGTTTATCGTCCTTGCGCAACACCTGTGCCCATCACAGTCGTGTATGGAATCGTCGCTTTACGATAGGATTGAAGTTTCCTTATAGGACGAGCCATCCTTTCCTGTCAAAGCAAGAGGTTGCAACGATAAGGGACAATAAATTGTTTGCCTACCTATCTGTAATTTTGTATTTACAACAAATAATCAGTCCTGACAGCTCATTTAGAAAGAAATTGCTCAACCTGTTGGATGAATCTCCTAAATTGGTAGTCTTGAAAGATATGGGCTTTCCTGAAAATTGGAGAGAATACACTTTGTGGAAATAATATAATATGATGTGGGTGTGTCATTTTGACACACCCACATCATCATTTATCGCAGTCTGGATTTTGCGACACATCCCTTACTTTCTTCTTGTTTGTTTCTATTATTCATAGCACTTGAATAGATTATGCCTTCCTCGCCCTTTTGAGCATTTTGGTTATTATTACTATTTTGCCTTAAATACTCGGGCTGGTCATTTTCGTTTGATTTTTCATTTTCTCCATTTGGTTCTTTCAATGTAAGGGCTATCTTTCTATCCAACTCTGCCGATTGCCCTTTGAGAGAGCGAAGATCGTCCTCTTTTTTCCAAGAACTGTTTGCAATGGTAATGTAAACCTCCTTGTTAGCTGCTACCTTTTCCATTTCCTTCTCGTGCGATTCTATCACCTTTGGGATACGCTCCAAGGCATTAATGAAGTTCTGACACGCGAGTTTCGGGTCTGTTGCCAATTTCCCGTTATTATAGGTATAGTAGATGCTCTCCTGCCCTTTCACGAAGAAGCGATTCACCGAATAGTCGAACAAATCCTTGGAAGTACTCTCTGTCTTGACCATGATGGAGAAACCATAAACTTCACCGATTTTGTTGTACTCGCCCTTGGTGCGTGCTTTTTCATCTATCTCTTGTAAACGTGCGGCAATGGCCTTGATGTCGGTGCTGTCTTCCACACCTTTGATTATCAGCTTGTTGATGGGCTGTCCATCGGCATCACGTTCTACACGCTGCTCAAAGAGAACCAGGTCAGACTGTGCCTCCTTGACTTTGTCTGTATGGAAAGACACGGAACTTTCAATCTCAGCCAACTTACCTGTTGCGGCATCACGTTCTCTAAGGAAGTTCTTACGCTCTGACTCCAAGGTGGTAATCTGCTTATCAAGTCTGGCTTTTTCCAATAGGTCGGTATTACCCGAAAGTACGGCCACGTACTCCGAGAAATTCATACCGCTGTCTTCGTCCATTGAACCCTCGTCGATGGTGCGACAGCCAAGCTGGTTACTTTTCAATTGGTTAATGAAAAGCTGCTTGTTGTGCAGCAAATTGAACTTGTAGCTGTCCAGTGACCGCTCTACGGCATAGATAATCACATCGACCTTGTTATCCGCAAATTCCTTGGCGATAAGGTTTCCCTTGCGCACGGCTCGCCCGTTGCGCTGCTCTAAGTCCGATGGTCGCCAGGGCGTGTCCAAATGATGGACCGCCACGGCACGTTGCTGTGCATTCACACCTGTTCCCAACATGGAAGTAGATCCGAAAATAATACGGATATCGCCACGGTTCATGGCATCCACCATTGCCTTCTTTGCCTTCTCATTCTTGCACTCTTGAATAAAGCGTATTTCGTAGGACGGTATATGGTAGTCCTTCACCAGTTTGCGCTTGATTTCCGAATAGACATTGAAGTCTCCACCGGGCTTATAAGTACCTAAATCAGAGAAAACAAACTGCGTACCTTTCTGAACATCGAACTTTTGGTAATAGTCATTGAGCATCTTAGCACAGTGGCTTGCCTTGTTGTCGATATGATCTGAGTAAGCATTTTCATCTATCATTCTGAGGTCAAGGCTCATCTTGCGGGCGTAATCCGTTGCGATAAGCATCTTTGCCTTTTCCTCGCTCTCGCTGAGCGGCGCACGTCCCAAGAGCGTGGCATCGCCACTCTTGGCAAACTCCATCAGCTTGCCAATAAATACCTCCTGCTCGGGTGTAGGCGGAATGTTGTGCAGTATCTCATTCTTCTCAGGGCGGTCGATGCCGATGTCCTTGGCAGTACGAAAATCGCAAATCTCCGCATAAAAGTAATGGGGGTGAATGTAATCGACTGATTACTAATAAAAAGCAGAATATATAATCTGATAAGGTGAACGACTAAGAAACGAGCGAGTTTCTTTCCCTTTCTTTATTCTGCAAAGTCTCAAAGAACTCTCTGTTTGATGTTGCAAAGATAGCGATATAATTCATATAAGCAAAGTATTTACGTTGTTTTTTCAATGAAAATCAACCTTAGACATTTCTAATTCTATAAAATCGCCATTTTAAGGTATTGCATATATCTATGAACAATGGTAATTTTGCAAAATGATAATCAAAAGAATTCTTTTAATCTTCATCATTCTACTTCTGCTGTTTCCCACTGCTAATGCTACTATTTTGAATTTAGTTGTGGGTGATACTATATACCCTACTCGAAAACATGTTTCTTCATTACATAAAACGATAGAACTCGATGAAGTTCAAGTTATTGGACAGCGGAAATTGTTTTCCATAAGAAAAGACACCACGTTTATCAATACTGATTGCCTTCGAGTAAGGAAAGGTGCTAACTTGGAAGACTTAATCAGGAATATTCCGGGCATGGAATACGACAAGGCGAACAGGCAACTATCATTCAAAGGAAAGCCATTGAACGGCGTAAACATCAATGGCGAGACCTTTATGGGCAACGACATTATCGCAGCGTTGGAGAATATGCCAACCGATGCAGTGGAACTACTGAAACTGTATGACATGCTCAGCGCATTGGAGAAAATGACGGGAGTAGATGATGGTGCCGACAATTATGTGCTGGACATCAAGACCAAATCTACCTACAATGGCAGCCTGACAGGAACACTAACGGCTGAACACGGCAATCGCGACAGACGCAGGGATGAGGTACAGGGCAATCTATTCAATGCCGATGGCGAAAACACCTCGCTGACTTTGCGCTCTGACAATCTTAGTAATATGAACATTGGGGGAAACAATTTCCAAAACATATTGTCGGGCAATATCGTGAAGAAATTTGGTAAGAAAATTACGCTCAATGCAAGCCTCTCACTCAATGCCTTCCACAATGGAAGCGAGAATCATGACTATGATGAGCAATATCTTTCATCGGGAACAAAATATCGGGAATCAATGCTGCTTTCCTTGAGCAAGAATCACAGTAATGCCGCAAACATAAATCTGCAGTATAACATAGACAAAAAGACTTTGCTGAATATAAGTGCAAATGGAAACTTCGGACGGTCAGACAACCTGACTGACAACACAACATACCTATATGAGCGCAATACGGCTGCGGACACGCTGACCTCGGGAACGCTGCGAAATAACACAAAAAGCAATGGAAAGAATTACCATGTATCTGCCGACCTCACACGGCGGATTGGCAAGGCTGGGGCATCATTTACCGTGAAGGCGACACTTGGCGGTAACTCGAATGAAACTAATAATACCAGCCTTTCACTGACGAAATTCCACCACCTGCGCAACGCTGTGGGCGGAGATTCACTACTGTTGCGCAATCTTTGCCAACAACTGCCCACCCTGCGCAACGAAAGCAGAATATCATTGCAATATACCCATCCTTTTGGCAAACAGTTGAAATTGCAGACAGGGTACGGACTGCATCACGAAGAGGATAGAAACACAAGCAACACTTACGACTATACTATACCGAATAGACCATACATAGATAGCCTAAGTTATGAGAACACACTATCTATATGTGGGCAGGAACTCACCCTGAGAATGGATTATAAGGGTAAGCAATGGAAGATAAACAGTGGCATTGATGTAGACCACCCGACTTTGAACTACGAAGGATGAAATTTTTCAGGGACAACTTCCAGCATTTCCAAAAAACAGTTTAACCATTGACTTGGAGACAAACAAACAATTTGAGCATTAAGGTTTAAACCGAATTTTTCCGAAATTGACCTGACCTGACTTTTCCTGAAAATCGACTTTAAAGCTGTTTTTACAGATAAATCAGGTTTCTCTAACAGACAGGAAATAAATGCTAAGTATTTGGCTTTAAACTTAAAATCAAAAAATAAGTGTTTTCTTTTAATGTTTAACAGGGCTGATTTGACAGTTGGCGGTGGCAAGAAACTTTCAGGACCTACCTCATAGACAAGTTTCAAATCAAAAAAAGTATGATAGAAAACGGTATATGGATTGTAAAGCTTCCTCGAAAATAACTTTTGTGTAGGTTCTAATTGAAGGACAATGGAACCTCCCAGAAAATTTCCAAGACTCTCAAACATCAGGATTTTGAAAATATCGGAAGTAATGCCATAAGGAATATTTGACACCACTTTGAAAGGAAATTTCGGAACTGCAAAATTCCTAAAATCACAACCGACAACTTGAACATTTCGGGCATCAGAAAATAATTTTCGTAAATGTTCAACCAAAGCTGTGTCGTTTTCAATAGCAACAACATTGTTGGCGATTTTTAATAAATGAACAGTAAGAAACCCCTTGCCTGCCCCAATATCTAAAACCGTATCCTGATTACTTATATTTGCTTGTCTTATTGCATCTTTTATTAGCACTTTATCAATAGTAAAGTGCTGACCCGTAAAACGAACGGGCAATTTCTTTTTTGTCATTAGTAACTTCTTACAGGTGAATATTATTATTGATTTGTTTGCAGAAGGATGTTCTTTTTGCCAACAAGTAAGTCCATCTGAATAGTTGGCTTTAATCATATTATATTCAGTTGATACCTGCTTTTCTCGTTGTATTCTTTCCAATTCGAGCTTTTCTCTCTTTTCCCATTCAACTTTAGGGAATGAGAGGAATTTATTTATATCTTGTTTTGTAAGATTGTTTTCAGACTGGAATATTCGTAATTCTTTTCGAAAGAAAGAGTATGCATTAGGATATATATCTTTTTGATGCTTAAATTTCTTTATTAAACGCTTGGTTGATAAATTTGATATAAATATAAAAGCTATAAGAATGGCTATTAAAATTCCTATAATTATGCATACGACTTTAAAACCTTGAGTAAGTCCCCAAGTTATAAGTGCTAGTAGGGCATATCCAATACAACCCCATTTTTTTTCTGAATCCATAATTCTTACTTATAAATATATAAAGCGTGAACTGCACAGCCACGTCTTTATTTGGAGGTCGTAGGAAACCTTGCATACAGATGTAGTAATAGCAGCCCACGCTATAGCGTGAGAACCACTATGCCATCTGAGTATGCAATTTGAAAATTTCCTACGTTTCCAAATACTTGATGCGCATAACGCTTCTTTCTTATCTAATATGTTTTGGAAAGAGTTACCTCAATCCGATACAAAGGTAAGAAAAATCCGTGATCTGCCATTCAAACATCACGGATTTTTTTGATTTACAGTTTCATACTCCTATTCTGTCTTGGTTTCGGTATTCCGATAGCTTCTCTAAACTCATTCATTTTCTTTCTGAACCAGTTCACGTGTGAAACCCCGTCTATCTTGAAATCGAATCTACCGTTTTCGTCCTGTCTGATGGAACAGACGGAGTGTCGGGTATCAAAACTTCGGTTAAATTCGGAAGAATAGAGTTCGCCTTTTATCCCGACCTCCTTGAACTCGCACAGTCTTCTGATTATTCCGTCATTGAACCCCAATCGGTCACGCAGGAAGTTTATTACAGGCATCAGCTTCTCCACATACGGGAAATAGCGTCTGACAAAATCCGTAAACTCCGACAGCTTGCGGTGCTGTTGCTCGTAAGCGTTTCTTATCTCCTGTATCTGTTCGGCTTGTTGCCGTTCCCGTTGTCGGGCTTCGTCTTCAAGTTCAAGGATGCGGTCTTGCAAGTCCTCGTTCCTGCGTTCCAACGATTTCATTCTTCCACTTCCGAAAAGAGAACCCACACTGCTTGCAAGGGCGGTTGCCGTATCGGTGGCTGCGCTTTTGAGCTTGTCGGTGCGGATTTCCGCTTTTACCTGTTTCAGTTCCTCCTGCGCCTCGGCTTTCTTCTCCTGTAACAGTCTGGTTTCGGTTTCAAGGGTTTCATTTTTCTTTTTCAAGTCCCGATAATACTGCATGGTGGTAGTGTGCCGTGCTTCCGAGCCCCGTACCCCACGTTGCAATCCGTATTTCGTCATCACCCTTGCGTAATTGTCGTGGTAGGCAATCAGGGTCTGGCGGTTGAACAGGTCATCGGCACACAAACGGACGGAATTTGTTTTCTTGCGGTACTTGCGCTTACCGTCCGTCTGTTCTTTCTTGGCTTTGCGCCTTTCACCCGTCACGATAGGAACAACGGCTGCGTGGATGTGCGGAGTCTTCTCGTCCATGTGCAGATGGGCGGCAACCACATTGTCTTTGCCGAATGTGGCTTGCAGCCATTGGATGCTGTCGTTGCACCATTCGTCGAGCTTTCCTTTTTCCTGTATGTTCATCATGTCCTCGTGCGTACCCGACAAAACCACCCGGACAACGCGGACTTGGTCGTGCGTGATTTTCCGTCTGATGCCTGCCGTGTTCAGCCTGTGGGCAATCGCTTCATCCCTGCCGTGAACGCCATCAGGGTATTCGACAAGCACCCTGTTCAGATGTGTTCTTGTCGGGTCTGCGTTTTTAGGTATTATCTTTCTCTCTATATGGTCGGACTGCGTGGTGTCCGATGTACCCTTTGCCTTCTTAATGTCCAATGAAAAATATCCCATATCATTACTGTTTTTGCGGTTATCGTTATGTTTCTTCTCTCTGCCTGTGGCATCGGCTCACAGGGTTTATTATGCAAATGAACCATTGCAGCACTCGGCATAATCCAAACGAGTTTGGCTTCTGCTCTCGTTTGCACAGGGTTTCCAAAGGGATTTCCCTTTGGCTCGATAGGGTGTTTTTAGCGTTACGGAGTAATGCGTGAAGAAAACGCCCTATTGAGCTATGGTATTTCTGTCTAAATACCTTGGGAGAGCGGACGTGCATATTACAGATGAAATCCCCCTTTCTTTTTCGGTGGCTGCATCATCCGCCTTGCGGATTGGACTTGCTTCTTCTCCTTTATCGGCTCTGCCGATTGGGACAAGGGCTTACCGCACAGGTAGTCGTTCAAGTCCTTATAATCACGATAGTACATTGACTTGTCAAGCATCCGTTCCCCGAACTTCTCTTTCAGCTTCTTGCAGGTGCTCCGTCCAGCCGTGTCGTTGTCAAGGAAACAGCCGATTTGGGTGTAGGTTTCCAATAAGCTTTCCGCTTTCGCAAGATTGGAAACGGAGTTCAGTATGACATAGTCCTGTGTGTCCAATCGCGGGTGTTGCGGATTGTTTCTTACTCGGATGGTAAGGAATGAGAGGTAATCCATGAACCCCTCGAACAGGTAACACATACATCGTTGTCCGTCCTGCTGTCGGATATGAGTGATGTCTTTCGGGGCGACACATCCCTTGAAGTATCTGTTGCGCACTTCATATCCTCCTGCCATGTTCGGAAAGCCGATGGCAAAATAGGGTTTGTCGGCATTCATAAACCGAAGCTCCCTGCATTCTCTTTTGGCAAGTCCGATGTTTATTCCCCTTTCTTGCAGATAGGCTATAAGAGCAGGAGAGGACAACTCACCAACCCTTAATCCCTGATAAGGCTGATTGTCGGAATGCTGTCTGCCAAAAGAGAACGATGCAGGGCGGATGTATGCTGTCTGCTCCTCTATGCGTTTCAGCAGATAGGCTACATCTTCCGAACGGTAGAGTTCCGCTGCCAATGCAATGATATTACCGCCTTTGCCGATGCCGAAGTCGTACCATTTTTCAAGCTCGGTGTTTACCTTGAACGATGCGTCCGTTTCTTCCCGTAACGGTGATTTGTACCACAGGTTCCTGCCTTGTTGCTTTACAGGCGTATAGCCCAGACTTTGCAGATAGTCTGCCAGTTTGATTTGCTTTACATCTTGGATTGTCATATTACATATGGTTTTGAAGTTGATGAAAATTTGTTGATTTGATGAATTGTCAATGTAATATATTTATATACAGCCTCGTAACCTCTCAACATCTTCTCAACAAACCACTCGCCAAAAGAAAAATCAACAAACGGGTGTCGGTGGTCTCTCAACTTCTCTTTTGGCTTGTTGAGATTTTGTTGAGAATGTATATCGTTTATTGTCAGTGTATTTATACCCATATTCAACAATTCAACAGAAAAATGATAATATTACAGGGATTCAAGTTGCTCCCTTGTGACGGTGTAGAAGCGTCCCACTCTCCTTATCGGCTCATACCGACACTCCCGATTGCAGTTGAACTGGTAGGTGGTATAAGTCAGTCCGTTTGGCGCAGGGGTCAGTTTCCAACATTCCTGCAACACTTTTCGGACTTGGTGTTTCTCCACCTTTACCTGTGAGTGTACCAGCAAAAGAAGAATGTCGCTGTAACAGAAAGAGAATGTATCCGTGCCGACACTGTCCATGATGTCAAGGACAAGTTCGTGCATCTCTATCTCCAATCGGTTGCGGTTGCTGCGGATAATCTTCTGCAAGGCTTCTGTATGCAGCAATGTGGGGTTGAACCACATCCGGCTTTCCTTATCGGTGGATAGCTGTCTGTATTGCAGGAAATGGAGAAAGGCGGGTATCTCCGCTTTCAGTTTTTGCAGGAAGTCGGTGTCATCGGACTGCAAGCGGTCTATCTTGCGCACCCAATAGCGTGTTTCCCCTGCATCTATGATTACGGGCAGATACTCGTTGTTGGAGCACAGCACGAATTTGGCGAAGAATGCAATCTCGTCACGGTCTTTGCCTTTGGCTTCCACCTTGTAGGATAAGGTAGTGCTGAGGTTTTTCAACCGTTCGCTGTCCTCCCTGCGGTTGAGCAACACCTCATCCACCACGATAAGGAGCTTACCCGCCCAATCGGAATTGAACTGGCTGCGGAAATCCTCGTTGGTGTTGAAAGTCACATTGTTCTGAAAAAGGGCTTTCAGAAAGTTCAGGAAGGTGCTTTTGCCCGTGTTGCGTTCTTCCGACACCAACAGCAGGATAGGCAACTTCTGAATCGGTTGCAGGTAGAGCAGTTGCAGATAGTCCATCCCCAACTCGTATTGTTCCCCGAAGATGTGATGCAGCAATGAACGGATAGAGGGGAAATCCCCTTGTCGGGGTACATGGTCTATCGGTTCGTAGAGGTTAAGGAATTTGCCGACCACGGAACGGTAGCCGATGTGTTCGGGTACTGTGCAGAAGCCGTCATACTTGGGAACGCTGCCGATGTAATCCTTGCCGTAATCCTGTCGCAGGGTCTCGTTGTTCCATGCGATGCGTTTCTTCACATACCCTCCGTTCAGTCTCGGTTGCTCCACAATCTTGTAGAGCATTGTCCCGACACGGATAAATTCTTCCTTTGCCATGCCGCCATCCGATGGCGGTCTGTGGCTGTCCTGTTGTTCGATAGCTGACATAATCAAATGGTTTTAAGTTTGAAAATTACCAGCTGTAAAAATATAATCAATTATCGGATAGGTTGTTATGCAAAACACAGCAGAATGGTGACAAATAGCCCCCGAAACAAAAACTTTCAATGGTTTGAGGCAGGAAACGGGTTGTGCAAACGGAAAAACTCCCGAAAAGCGAATGTCGGATTACGCTTTTCGGGAGAAAAAGTCAGAGCGTCTGTCGTTCTGTCGTACTGACTTAATGAATTACTGACTTACCGAGTGAATAATGTCAGGCATGCAGCTACGAGAAGTATTCGGATTTGGATATACCGTTGGTATTCAGCGAGAAGAAGATGCTTGTTTTCTCTTTTCGCAGGTACAGTCTTTCAAGAACGGCATTACGTACCTGTTCCGCTCTGAATGTGCCGATATGGAAAGCGAGGGCGACTATCGCTTCAAGGTTGTAAACCTCCATACTGCAATTATCGGATACCCGTATGCTTCGCCTTATCCCATATTCCCTTAAAACTCCGCTCTTGCAAAGAGCCTTCAGTCCTGCACGGAATGTCGGGGCGGTTACTCCGAACAGGTCGCAAAGTTCCCATTCGCTCATGGCGGTTGCGCCTATATCGGTCGGCAAGGTGATGTTGCCATTGCCGTCCGTTGTGATGATGCTTCGCTTCATGGCTATGCTTGGTTATGGGGTTACACTTCCGAACGATGCGTTCAGTTTGTTGCCGAACATCGACAGGTCATTGTCAAGTTTCTGTGTGGTTATTTTCGCATAGATTTGAGTCGTGACAATGTTCGTGTGTCCCAGAACACGGCTCACGCTTTCAATGGGCATCCCCTTGCTAAGAGCCAGTGTTCCAAATGTATGACGTCCGCAGTGGTAGGAGATTTGCTTCTCTATTCCGCATTCCGCCATTACCTTTTTCAGTTGTTTGCACATCGTCCAATAGTTGATTTTCCCGAAAACCAGCCTGTCTTCCGACAGATACTTGTACCGTTCGATTATCTGCAAGGGAATATCCAGCAGCTTCACTTGGAACGGGACATTTGTCTTGTGCCGTTTCGACAATATCCATTTCTCACCGTTCACCTCCACTATTTCGTCCGTTGTGAGTTCTTTCATATCCACGAAAGACAAGGCGGTGAAGCAGGCGAAAATGAACAGGTCTCGCACCAATGCGAGGGTGGGGTTGTCAAACTCGTGCGCCATGATTCTTTTGATTTCGTCCTCTGTCAGATATTCCCGTTCCTTAACATTCGGGCTGATATGGAACTGCGCAAACGGATTTCTCGGTATCAGTCCGTTATAGTGCGCACGCATGACCACGCCTTTCAGCCACATGCAGTTCAGCCAGATGGTGGCGTTTTTCAGTCCCCGTTCAGCCGTAAGATAAGCCGCAAACTCCTTGATGAAGTCGGGCGTAAGTTCCAGCATGGACATGTCCGTCCGTCTGTAGAATGACTTGATAAAGGCTGCGACATAGTTCCTTGCCCTTACCATGACCTTATATGTGCCGATGCTGCGGTCTTTGCCGACACGTTTCAGGAAGTTGGCGCAATCCTTGTCAAAAGCCTTTATCAGTGTCTCATACTCGCTTCCGACCCCTTGGTAGGCATTGCGCACCATTTCAGCCGTTACGTATGCCTCTCGGTCGGATATGCGCTGATAGTGCTTGATGATTTGCGCCTTGATGTTGTCCAATGCCAGATTGACGTTCCGTGCTTCGGCACTCTTGCCTTTGGCTCGGTTGCCTTTCGCATCCCAAAGGGTTTTCGGGATGGTCTGCTTGCAACTGAACTGCGCCACAGTACCGTTGATTGTCACTCGTCCCATGATGGGGACAATACCGTCTTTCTCCTTGCTGCCGTTCACGTAGAACAGCACTTTGAATGTACTTCTTGCCATACTCGTTTTTTTTGTTTGCAAAGTTAAATATCAACGAGTTAGACCTTGATACGCAAATCGGTGACAAACGGTGCAATAGCATCTCTCATATGTTAAATCTTACTCTTTTACGGGTAATGATTTGCAAACCATTCTTCTTCTTAAATCCGCTTTTCTTTGCGTTTTCCGATTTTTCGGCTTGTCATCATTTGACATCGTAACAACTCTGATATTAAGTCGTTTAGCGTCATTTCTCCCGTTTTTCGAGGTTATTCCAGAGATTTTTGATAAGTTTGGCTGTCCTGGCAACAGGCATCTCCGTAGGTGCCCAAACCAAAGACAATGTCAAGACCACTTTTCAAACCTCACGCGAGTGGAAGCCTTCCATTGACAATAGGGCTGATGCGGTGATGGTGTATGGAGTAGGAGGAAATCCCTCGGACAAGTCACGCAAACTATCTTTCGAAGAACGGGTAAAGTCTTGGAAGGAGCGCGGATATATCATACACTTTATGACCGGTATTGCTTGGGGTGAATATCAGGACTATTTCACCGGACAATGGGACGGGAAATGGCATTTGGACGAGGGGCAGGTCACGCAGGCCGGAGACACGATATGGCACGGTCACATGGTGCCCTATATCGTACCGTCGGAGAATTTTTTAAGTTATCTGAAAGAGAGACATGTGAAGAGAGTAATCGACGCCGGTGTGGATGCCATCTTCATGGAGGAACCGGAATTCTGGGCAAGAGCCGGTTACAGTGAGTCCTTTAAGAAAGAATGGAAAAAATACTATGGCTTCGACTGGAGACCGCAACATGAGTCACCGGAAAATACTTATTTGTCGAGCAAACTCAAGTATTACTTGTACTATCGTGCACTGAATGAAGTCTTCACCTTTGCCAAGGAATATGGTAAAAGCAAAGGGATGGACGTGAAGTGCTACGTTCCCACCCACTCGTTGGTGAACTATTCGCAATGGCAGATTGTCAGTCCGGAAGCAAGTCTTGCTTCACTTCCTTGTGTAGACGGTTACATCGCTCAGGTATGGACCGGAACTTCGCGCGAGCCGAATTTCTTTGACGGTCGCAAACGTGAGCGTGTGTTCGAGACTGCCTATCTGGAGTATGGTTCCATGGAGTCGATGACTGCTCCCACCGGTCGTAAGATGTTCTTCCTGACCGACCCTATTGAAGACTGGCCGCGTGACTGGGCGGATTATAAGAAAAACTATCAGGCCACTTTCACTGCACAGCTACTCTATCCGAATATAGCCGATTACGAAGTGATGCCTTGGCCGGAACGTATCTACGAAGGACTATACCGTACAAGTGCGAATAGCGACAAGAAGGAACGTATTCCCCGTTTCTATTCCACACAGATGCAAGTGATGATTAACGCCCTGAACCGTATGCCTCTGACTGATAATAAACTGACCGGAAGCGAAGGATTCAGCGTACTGATGGCAAATTCCTTGATGTTCCAGCGTTTTCCTACGCATAATGGATATGAAGACCCGCAACTGGCTAACTTTTACGGTCAGGCATTGCCTCTGCTCAAACGAGGCGTACCCGTCAAGACCGTCCACATTGAGAACCTCGGCTATAAAGAAGCGCTGGCTGACACAAAAGTGTTGCTGATGACTTATGCAAACATGAAACCGCTTGAATCCGAAGCGCACAGCCACATAGCCGATTGGGTGAAGAAGGGCGGAGTGCTGATTTACAGTGGGACGGACAACGACCCTTTTCAGAATGTAAGAGAATGGTGGAATACCAACGGGCATAACTATGCTACTCCTTCCGCACATCTTTTTGAGCAGATGGGACTTCCTGCCAGACCGGAACAGGGAGAATACAGTTACGGTAAGGGAACCGTATGTATTGTCCGTACCGCCCCTAAAGATTATGTCCTGCATGAAGGCGGTGACAAAGATTTTTTGTATCTTGCAGCCCGAATGTACGAGCAGAATGCGAAAGCGGGGAAGCTGGAGTTCAAAAATAACTTCTATCTGCAAAGGGGAGATTACGACTTGGCTGCTGTGCTTGAAGAAAGCGTGAGCGACGAGCCGTTTACTGTGGAAGGATGTTTGATTGACCTTTTCGACCCCAAGTTACCGATATACACTTCCAAGCGGATAAATCCGGGTGAGCAAGCCTTGTTGCTGAATGTAGAACGTGTAGCCGGTAAGAAGAAGCCGCAGGTTCTGGCTTCGGCAAGTCGCGAAGAACAGGAAGAACGCGGAAAAGGCCGGTACTCCTATGTGGCGAAAAGTCCTGCCGAGACTTCAAACGTATCGCGTGTGCTGCTGCCCCGTTGTCCTAAGAGTGTGACAGTCGACGGCAGAGAGGTATTCGATGCCAAGCGTTGGCATGTAGCAAGCCATACATATTTGATAGAGTTTGAGAATAATCCTGACGGAGTGTCGGTGAAGTTTTGCTGGTAATCTCAGGCCTTTTATTTTTTAAAGTGTAACAACATAAACAATTATTTTATATAAACAATATGAGAAAAAAGCTTTTATACACCTTGTTGGCTTCATGCCTTTTTGCATGCAGTGACAAGGATACGTCTTACGAAGTCATAAAGAACGACTTGAGAGCACCTGCCTATCCGCTTGTAACCATCGACCCTTATGCCAGTGCATGGTCCATGAGTGATAACCTTTACGACAGCCCCGTGCGCCATTGGACGGGTAAGGATTTCCCGCTGATTGGCGTGGTGAAGGTGGACGGTGTTTCCTACCGTTTTATGGGAACCGAGGAATTGGAGATGAATGCCATCGTGCCCACCTCGCAGCAAGGCGATTGGACGGGGCAGTATACCACAGAGAAGCCTGCGGGCGATTGGACCTCTGCCGGTTACGACGATTCCAAATGGAAGTCAGACCGTGGTGCCTTTGGTACTAAAGAAAATGAGCCTACGGCAAAAACCCAGTGGGGAACCCGCAATATCTGGGTGCGCCGTACGGTAAATATTGACCGTGATTTGACCGGTATACCTGTCTATCTGGAATTCTCCAACGATGACGATGCCGTATTCTACATCAACGGAGTGAAAATACACGGCACAGGAACCACGTGCAACAAGAACAAAGTCGTGAAACTTCCCGATGAGGCTTTGGCGGTTTTGAAGCAGGGCGACAACATCATTGCCGCCGAATGTATCAATCCGGTTGGTAACGGCTTGCTCGACTTCGGCCTGCAGATTCCGAAACATCTGGAAACCGTGTTTGGCAATACAGCTGTGCAGACCTCTGCCGACGTGCAGCCCATGCAGACACACTACGCTTTTACCTGTGGTGATGTCGACCTGAAAGTCACCTTCACGGCACCTCTCTTTATGGAAGACCTGAAGCTGCTGAGCCGTCCCGTGAATTACCTTACTTATAGTGTTGCTGCCCGTGACGGCAAGGAACACGAAGTGGAGGTGTATTTTGAGGCTTCTCCGCGCTGGGCGCTCGACCAGCCTTACCAGCAATCTGCAAGCAAGGGATATGAAGCTGACGGACTGCTCTACCTGAAGAGTGGAAGCAAGGAACAGAACATCCTGGCAAAGCAGGGCGATGACCTCCGCATTGACTGGGGATATTTCTACATGGTTGCTGGCAAGGAAAACACTGCATACAGTGTTGGCAACAGTACCGAACTGCGCAAGAACTTCGTGAACGGAACTTTGAACTCTGCTTCGCTCGAGAGAGAGGACAGCAATGGAAACATGGCTTTGGTGCGTAGCTATGGTAAAGTGAAGAATGTTACCGACAAGATTATACTGGGATATGACGACATCTATTCCATCCAGTACTTCGGTACAAACTTGCGTCCTTACTGGAACTCAAAAGGCGACCGCACCATCGAGGCTGAAATGCTGGCTGCCTACAATGAGTATGACAAATTGCTGGTACGTTGCTATGCTTTCGATAAAAAGTTGATGGAAGACGCTTCAGCAGCAGGCGGCAAGGAATATGCCGAACTCTGCGCGTTGGCCTACCGTCAGTCCATTGCCGCCCACAAACTGGTGGAAGCCCCCAACGGTGACTTGTTGTGGCTGTCGAAGGAAAACAACAGTAACGGCTGTATCAACACCGTAGACCTGACTTATCCCTCAGCTCCCCTCTATCTGATTTATAATCCGGAACTGGAGAAGGGCATGATGAACGGTATCTTCCATTATAGTGAAAGCGGTAAATGGACCAAGCCCTTCGCCGCCCATGATTTGGGTACTTATCCTCTTGCCAACGGCCAGGTATACGGAGGCGATATGCCGGTGGAAGAGAGTGGAAACATGCTGATTCTTACAGCTGCCATTGCTGCAGTAGAAGGCAATGCCGACTATGCTGCCAAACATTGGGAAGTGCTCACCACCTGGACCGACTATCTGGTGGAAAAGGGACTTGACCCTGAAAACCAACTCTGTACCGATGACTTCGCCGGACACTTTGCCCATAACACCAATCTTTCCATCAAGGCAATTTTAGGAGTGGCCTCTTATGGCCGATTGGCTGAAATGCTCGGCAAGAAGGATGTGGCCGAAGCCTATACAACGAAGGCACGCCAGATGGCTACCGAATGGGAGCGCATGGCCAACGACGGCGACCATTATCGCCTGACATTCGACAAGCCGGGTACATGGAGCCAGAAGTACAACCTGGTTTGGGACAAACTGCTCGGACTGAACATCTTCGACAGCAAAATTGCAGAAATGGAGATACCTTATTACCTGACCAAACAGAATATCTATGGTTTGCCCCTCGACAATCGTGAGACTTACACCAAGACCGACTGGATTATGTGGACTGCCACAATGGCTTCCGACCGGGCTACTTTCCGTGAATTCATCGTCCCGGTGCATAAGTTCATGAACGAAACGATAGACCGCGTGCCGATGTCCGACTGGGTATTTACCGACAAGCCCAACTGGCGTGGCTTTAAGGCCCGCTCGGTAGTAGGCGGATATTACATGAAGATGCTTGAAGGCAAGTTGATACAGAATAAACAATGACAAAATTTACCAAACGAATGAAAAGACTCTTTGCATGGGGAACCGCCCTCCTTCTTGTAGGCGGTATGCAGGCGGCCTCGTTGCCGGTTGATGAGCCGATTACACCTGTGGATTACGTCAGCACCTTGGTTGGCACGCAGTCCAAGCATTCCCTTTCTACGGGTAATACTTATCCTGCCGTGGCTATGCCTTGGGGCATGAATTTCTGGACTCCACAGACCGGAACCATGGGTAACGGATGGGCATACACCTATGATGCCGACAAGATTCGCGGCTTCAAGCAGACACACCAGCCCAGCCCGTGGATTAACGACTACGGACAGTTTGCCATTATGCCCGTTACCGGAAAGGTGGCTTTCGACCAGGACGGGCGTGCCAGTTGGTTTTCTCACAAAGCCGAGACTGCCACTCCTTATTATTATAAGGTCTATCTTGCCGACCATGATGTGACGGCGGAGTTTGCTCCTACCGAGCGTGCCGCTGCTTTCCGTTTCACTTTCCCTGAAACGGAGGAAGCCTATGTGGTGGTAGATGCCATGGACAACGGCTCTTTTGTGAAAATCATTCCGGCTGAAAAGAAAATCATAGGCTACACCACCAAGAACAGTGGTGGTGTGTCAAGCAATTTCAAGAACTACTTTGTATTGCAGTTCGATAAGCCTTTTACTTATACTGCTGCCGTGAAGGACGGAAAGATTGACCCCCGTACCACCGAGGCAGGTGCCAATCATGCCGGTGGCATCATCGGTTTTCATACCCTCCGTGGCGAGCAGGTGAATGTACGTGTGGCTTCCTCATTCATCAGTCACGAGCAGGCCGAGTTGAACTTGAAGGAACTGGGTGGCCGGACGCTTGAAGAGGTGGCGAAAGCCGGGCGTGACGAATGGAACCGGGTGCTGGGCCGCATTGAAGTGCAGGATACCGACCTCGACCGTCTGCGTACTTTCTACTCTTGTTTCTACCGTTCGGTGCTTTTCCCGCGCAGTTTCTACGAGATAGATGCGCAAGGTCAGGTAATGCACTACAGCCCCTATAATGGTGAGGTGCTGCCCGGCTATATGTTTACCGACACCGGTTTCTGGGACACTTTCCGTTGTCTCTTCCCCTTCCTCAACCTGATGTATCCGTCCATGAATGCCAAGATGCAGGAAGGATTGGCCAACACTTACAAGGAGAGCGGTTTCCTGCCCGAATGGGCCAGTCCGGGACACCGTGGTTGCATGGTGGGGAACAATTCCGCTTCTGTGGTGGCGGATGCCTGGCTGAAGGGGCTGCGTGGCTACGACATCGAGACATTGTGGGAAGCCGTGAAGAGCGGTACGGAGAATGTGCATCCCAATGTTCCCTCTACCGGACGCTTGGGGCATGAGTATTACAACAAGCTGGGTTATGTGCCCTATAATGTGGGTATCAACGAGAATGCAGCCCGTACGCTGGAGTATGCCTATGACGATTGGTGCATCTACCAGCTGGGACTTTCGCTGGGCAAGTCGAAGAAAGAACTGGCTCCTTTTGCCAAACGTGCGCTGAACTACCGGAATCTTTTCGATTCTGACTACAAGCTGATGCGCGGCAAGAATGAGGACGGCACATTCCAATCGCCGTTCAATCCCTTGAAGTGGGGTGATGCCTTTACGGAAGGAAACAGCTGGCACTATTCGTGGTCGGTTTTCCATGATCCGCAAGGACTCATTGACCTGATGGGAGGCAAGGATTCCTTCAACCAAATGATGGATTCCGTGTTTGTGTTGCCGCCTGTGTTCGACGAAAGCTATTATGGCAGTGTCATCCACGAAATCCGGGAGATGCAAATCATGAATATGGGCAACTACGCTCACGGTAACCAGCCCATACAGCACATGATTTACCTCTATAACTATTCCTCTCAGCCGTGGAAGGCGCAGTACTGGCTGCGTGAGGTTATGGAGCGCATGTACAATGCCAATCCCGACGGCTATTGCGGTGATGAGGACAACGGCCAGACATCTGCTTGGTACGTGTTTTCTGCTTTGGGATTCTATCCTGTCTGTCCGGGTACAGACCAGTATGTGCTGGGTGCTCCTCTCTTCCGTTCTGTGCGTCTGCACTTGGAAAATGGTAAGACTGTGGCGATTGAAGCTCCTGAGAATAGCCGTGCCAACCGCTACGTGCAGAAACTCACAGTGGATGGCGTTGACTATACACGCAACTATCTGACACACGAGCAACTGATGAACGGCTCCTCACTGCGCTTCACTATGGACAATGTGCCCAACAAACAGCGTGGGGCAGGAGAGGAGGATGCTCCTTACTCCTTCTCGAAAACGCTTAAAAAGAAGAAGTGACCTCAAAGCCAAAACCATAGCAATCAATGATGAGGGTGTGCCGGATGTCTGACGGAGTAATCGCTGAAAAACGTTTTGACACACCCTCTCTCTTTTACGATGAATCACTGTTTGAAAACCCTATTTACCATGAAACTTAAGAAACTTACTGTTTACTGCTTGGCATTGTTTTGTGCCTCTTCATCTCTTTATGCGCAATCTGGTGAAGAAGTTCAAAAGAAACGTAGCGGCAATCCGATTTTTCCCGGTTGGTATGCCGACCCTGAGGGAGTAGTGCTGGACGGGAAGTTCTGGATTTATCCTACATATTCCGCTCCTTATGGTGAACAGACTTTTATGGATGCCTATTCTTCGCCCGACTTGGTGCATTGGACCAAACATCCACGCGTGCTTTCAAAGGAAAATATCCCATGGTTGCGCCGTGCTTTGTGGGCGCCGGCTGTTATCGAGGCCAATGACCGCTATTATCTTTTCTTCGGAGGGAACGATATACAGAACAACTCTGAGATTGGCGGTATCGGTGTGGCTGTGGCAGACAATCCGGCAGGTCCTTTCAAAGATGTGCTGGGCAAGCCCCTGATTGATAAAATTGTGAATGGTGCACAGCCCATTGACCAGTTTGTGTTCCGTGATGACGATGGCACTTACTATATGTACTATGGCGGATGGGGGCATTGCAACATCGTGAAACTGTCTCCCGATTTACTTGGTGTCGTTCCTTTTGATGATGGCACAGTCTATAAAGAAGTGACCCCTCAGGACTATGTAGAAGGCCCTTTCATGTTGAAACGTAACGGAAAGTATTACTTCATGTGGTCGGAAGGCGGTTGGGGAAGCCCCGACTACCGTGTGGCCTATGCCATTGCCGACTCTCCCTTCGGACCGTTCCGTCGCGAGGGAATCATTCTTCAGCAGGATGCCGATGTAGCTACCGGTGCCGGACATCATTCGGTGGTGCGTGGGAAAGGTAAGGACGAATGGTACATCATTTACCACCGTCGTCCGTTGGGAGAAACGGCTGCAAACAGTCGTGCCACCTGCATTGACCGGATGTACTTTGACAAAAAAGGAAAGATAAAGCCGGTGCGCATGACTTTCGAGGGAGTGAAAGCTACCCAAACCCCACTTGACTAATAGCAATTTTCAATTCAAATTTATATAGAAGAAATATGAGTCTTAATACCAAAAAGATTTGTTTCAGTCTTGTTCTGGCTGCGGCTGCCGGGATGGTTCAGGCTGCCAATGGTAGCTGCCTTCTTGCCGATGCGGGTTTTGTGGCCGTGCAGGATAATACGGCATCTGCCGGAAACTATTCCTCTAATCGTCCTAAAGAGAAACAACGACTTTTCCGTTCCACTGCCGTGGAGAAAGAGATTGCCCGTGTACAGAAACTTTTGAAGAACCGCAAGCTTTCCTGGATGTTTGCCAACTGTTTTCCCAATACGCTGGATACTACTGTGCACTTCCGCAAAGGTAGCGATGGAAAGCCTGATACTTTTGTATATACGGGTGACATCCATGCTATGTGGTTGCGTGACTCAGGGGCGCAAGTATGGCCATATGTGCAGCTTGCCAACAACGACCCGAAACTGAAAGAGATGCTGGCCGGTGTTATTCTACGCCAGTTCAAGTGTATCAATATCGACCCATATGCGAATGCTTACAACGATGGTGCACTGCCCGATGGACATTGGATGAGTGACCTTACTGACATGAAGCCCGAACTGCATGAACGCAAATGGGAAATCGACTCGCTTTGTTATCCCTTGCGGTTGGCTTATCACTATTGGCAGGTGACGGGTGACACTTCGGTTTTCGGTGCTGAATGGCTGGAAGCTATCCGCAATATTTATACTACTTTTTGTCAACAGCAGCGCAAAGAGGGTGTCGGTCCCTACAAATTTCAACGCAAGACGGAGCGTGCGCTCGATACGCTGAACAATGACGGTCTGGGTGCTCCTGTCCGTCCGGTGGGACTCATCGTGTCCTGCTTCCGCCCGTCGGACGATGCCACAACGCTTCAGTTCCTTGTGCCTTCCAACTTCTTTGCCGTCACTTCCTTGCGCAAGGCTGCCGAGATTCTGGAAACAGTGAACAAGGAGACTGCCCTGGCTGCCGACTGCCGTGCCTTGGCCGATGAGGTGGAGATGGCTTTGAAACGCTATGCAACCTACAACCATCCTGAATTCGGTACCATTTATGCTTTCGAGGTTGATGGTTTCGGCAATCATCTGCTGATGGACGATGCCAATGTGCCCAGCTTGCTTGCCATGCCCTATTTGGGAGATGTAGATGTCAATGACCCCATTTATCAGAATACCCGCCGTTTTGTGTGGAGCGACAGCAATCCCTATTTCTTCAGCGGCAAAGCCGGCGAGGGTATCGGCGGACCGCATATCGGCTATGACATGGTGTGGCCCATGAGCATTATGATGAAAGCCTTCACAAGCCGGGATGATGCCGAAATCAAAACTTGCATCAAGATGCTGATGGATACGGATGCCGGTACTGGCTTTATGCACGAATCGTTCCATAAGGATGATGCAGCCAACTTCACCCGCCCTTGGTTTGCCTGGCAGAACACCCTTTTCGGTGAGTTGATATTGAAGTTGGTTAATGAGGGGAAGGTGGATTTATTGAATAACATTGATTAAGATATAATATGAAGAACTTATATACATGGGTGGCTGCCCTCCTTTTCGTGGCATTGACAGTTTCGGTTACGGCTTGTACTTCTGCCTCTTCTGCCGGTACGGTGACGGTGGTGGACCGGCCGGATACACATGCTGTCAATGTCAATTATATGGGTTACCGTGCCCCGCTTCGTCCGTTGAACTTTATAAAATTGCCGGTAGGCAGCATCCGCCCCGAGGGTTGGGTAAGGAAATTTTTGGAGTTGCAGCGCGATGGCCTAACCGGACATTTAGGGGAAATCAGCGCTTGGTTGGAAAAGGATAACAATGCCTGGCTTACGACCGGTGGGGATCATGGTTGGGAGGAAGTTCCCTATTGGCTCAAAGGGTATAGCAGTTTGGCATATATTCTGAATGATCCGAAGATGATAGAAGAAACCAAATACTGGATTGAAGGCGTATTTGCCAGTCGCCAGCCGGACGGTTATTTCGGCCCGGTCAACGAACGCAATGGGAAACGCGAACTTTGGGCACAGATGATTATGCTTTGGTGCCTGCAATCTTATTACGAGTATTCTCAAGACCAGCGTGTCATAGACCTGATGACAAACTACTTTAAATGGCAGATGACGGTTCCCGACGACCGACTTCTGGAAGACTATTGGGAGAACAGTCGTGGAGGTGATAACATCATCAGCATCTACTGGCTTTACAGTCATACGGGAGATGCTTTTTTGCTCGAATTGGCCGAAAAGATTCATCGCAACACTGCCGACTGGACTCAGTCGACCTCTTTGCCCAACTGGCACAACGTAAACATTGCCCAATGTTTCCGTGAGCCTGCCACTTATTATATGCAGACCGGTGATTCTGCTATGCTGAACGCCTCTTATAATGTCCATAGGCTGATTCGTCGTACTTTCGGGCAGGTGCCCGGCGGCATGTTCGGGGCAGATGAGAATGCCCGTTTGGGATATATCGACCCCCGCCAGGGGGTGGAAACTTGTGGGCTGGTTGAACAGATGGCTTCCGATGAAATTATGCTTCGCATGACGGGCGACCCCTTGTGGGCTGAGCATTGCGAAGAAGTGGCATTTAACTCTTATCCGGTTGCCGTGATGCCGGACTTTAAAGCGCTGCGTTATATCACTTGCCCGAACCATGTCGTCAGTGATTCCAAGAATCATCATCCGGGTATCGACAACCGCGGACCGTTTCTTTCGATGAATCCTTTCAGCAGTCGTTGCTGCCAGCACAATCATGCACAAGGCTGGCCCTACTTTGCCGAACATCTGGTTTTGGCAACTCCCGACAATGGAGTGGCAACGGCTCTTTATGCAGCTTGCAAGGCTGTGGTGAAAGTAGCTGATGGAAAGGAAATCACTTTGTACGAAGAGACGAATTATCCTTTTGAGGAAGACATCCGTTTTTCTGTCTCTACCGAGGGAAAAGTCACCTTCCCGTTCTATTTCCGGATTCCTTCGTGGACTCAAAAGGCGAAAGTGCGCGTGAATGGTGAGGAAGTGGATGTGGTTCCCGTGGCAGGAAAGTATCTCTGCATCCATCGCGAGTGGTCGGATGGGGACTGTGTGGAATTGACGTTTCCGATGTCTTTGTCCATGCGCACCTGGCAGGTCAATAAGAATAGCGTAAGTGTGGATTACGGCCCTCTCACCCTATCTCTTAAGATTGCAGAGAAATATGTAGAGAAAGACAGCCGCGAAACGGCTATCGGTGATTCTAAATGGCAGAAAGATGCTGACCCTCAAAAATGGCCCACTACTGAGATATATCCCGGCAGCCCGTGGAATTATTCGCTGGTGTTGGACAAGACAGAACCTTTGAAGCACTTCGAGGTAATCCGTAAATCATGGCCAGCCGACGACTACCCTTTTACAGTGGCCAATGTACCTTTGGAGGTGAAGGCTGTCGGCCGGTTGGTTCCCGAATGGAAAATAGATGAAACCGGGTTGTGTGGCGTGTTGCCCGAAGAGGATGCAGCGAGAGGCGATAAAGAAGAAATCACACTCATCCCTATGGGAGCTGCGCGGTTAAGGATATCTGCGTTCCCGAATACAAGAGAATAAATTGATGAATGATGCGAATAGGAGTGAAGCACTGACACTTTTAACTCTTGATTTGCATAAATAGAAAACTTAAAATAAAATGAAACGTATTGCTTTTTTGGATTATGTGCGCGTGTTTGCGTGCTTCTTGGTCATGTTGGTCCATGCCAGCGAGAATTTTTATGGAGCCGCCGGCTCTACGGACATGGCAGGACCGCAGTCTTTCCTTCAGAATGAGGCCGATAGGTTGTGGGTATCAGTTTACGATGGCTTCTCCCGTATGTCTGTGCCTCTGTTCATGATTGTTTCGGCTTACCTGCTTGCACCGATGAAGAAAGGGCAGAGCTGTTGGCAGTTTTATCGCAAACGTTTCCTGCGCATCATGCCGCCGTTCGTCTTTTTCATGGTGTTGTATAGCACGTTGCCCATGTTGTGGGGACAGATGGACGGCGAACAATCTCTGAACGACCTTTCACGTATCTGGCTGAACTTTCCTGCGCTTGCCGGGCACTTCTGGTTCATGTATCCGTTGATAGGTCTTTATCTGTTCATCCCGGTCATCTCACCGTGGCTGGAGAAGGTTTCGGCCAAAGAAGAACGTTTCTTCATCGGACTGTTTCTGATTTCTACTTGTATACCTTTCCTCAACCGTTGGTTTGGTGAGGTATGGGGACAGTGTTTCTGGAACGAATATCACATGTTATGGTATTTTTCGGGTTATTTGGGCTACCTTGTGCTGGCACATTATATCCGCGTGCATCTTACTTGGGGGCGCTCCTTGCGTCTGCGGGTCGGTTTCCTGCTTATGCTGGTCGGCGCGGCGGCTACCATGTGGTCGTTCTATGTCCAGGCTGTTCCGGGAGTGGTTCATTCTACGCCGGTCATTGAGGTGGGATGGGCTTTCTGCACCCTTAATAGCGTGGCGTTGACGGCAGGCACATTTTTGTTGTTCGGCTGTATCAGCATTCCGCAGCCTCCGCGCATCATTGCCGAAATGTCTAAACTCAGCTACGGCATGTTCCTTATGCACATTTTCTGGCTTGGCTTGTGGGTATCGGTGTTTAAGTCTACATTGGGATTACCCACTGTGGCTGCCATTCCGGTAATAGCGGTATGTACATTTATCAGTTGTTTCGTGGTAACCAAACTCATCTCGTTGATACCGGGCAGTAAGTGGATTATCGGGTAAGCTCCTTGCGTTCGCTTTCCCGTTGAAGGCTCGGGAGCTGTCAATTGCCTGCTACTAACCTCACTGTAGTAGGGGTGTAACATCAGTGCAAAATGGCTACATTTTTTTGCACTGATTATCTGTTGATTCATAAATGGTTATGCTAAGAGGAAAGGAGGTATAATCAAAGACAGATGCGTAATTGATAAGAAAATACCGGAACACCTATGAGGTGCGGTAGTGCGAAGGAAAGAGGTCTTACCGGAAAAGCCGATGAATAGAAAGATTGAGGAAGAAGGTGAAGGCGGTGGAGGATGAAAATACTCTCTCTTTAGCTGAAAAGCTGTGTATTCTGCTTGAAAACGTGTACTTTTGCAGATTATATGAATGAATGGCAGAATATGAACAAATCCGAAAAGCGAGTATTAGTGGGAATGAGCGGAGGTATAGACAGTACCGCCACTTGCCTGATGTTGAGGGAACAGGGCTATGAGATAGTCGGCCTCACCATGTGGGTGTGGGGAGACGAACCGGTGGAAGCCCGCAACCTTGCCGACAGTATGGGAATCGAGCACCATGTGGCAGATGAGCGTGAGGCTTTCCGGCAGATTATCGTTCAAAACTTTATCGATGAATATCGTCGGGGGCGTACTCCCAATCCTTGTGTGATGTGCAACCCGTTATTCAAGTTCCGTATCCTGACGGAGTGGGCCGACAGGCTGGGATGTGCATTCATTGCTACCGGACACTACACCCGTCTGGAGGAACGGAACGGGAAGGTTTACATTGTTGCCGGGGATGATGATAAGAAAGACCAGTCCTATTTCCTTTGGCGACTGGGGCAGGAGGTGTTGAAGCGATGTATCTTCCCGTTGGGAGCCTTCACCAAGATGCAGGTTCGCGAGTATCTTCGTGATAAAGGATATACGCTTAAGGCGGAAGAAGGGGAAAGCATGGAAGTCTGCTTCATCAAGGGCGACTACCGCGACTTCTTGCGCGAGCACTCCCCGGAGATAGACAGCGAGGTGGGGCCGGGATGGTTTGTCAATTCGGAAGGCGTCAAGCTGGGCGGGCACAAAGGATTCCCTTACTACACCATCGGGCAGAGGAAGGGGCTGGAGATTGCTTTGGGCAAACCCGCCTACGTGCTGAAAATCAATCCGCAGAAGAACACCGTGATGCTGGGCGATGCGGAGCAGTTGAAAGCCGGATACATGCTTGCCGAAGAGGAAAAACTGATTGATGAGGCGGAATTCTTTGGCAGTGAAGAGCTTACCGTGCGCATCCGCTACCGCAGCAAACCCATCCCTTGCACCGTGAAGCGCCTGGAGGACGGGCGTCTGCTGGTGCGCTTCTTGTCGGAGGCTTCTGCCATTGCTCCGGGACAGTCTGCCGTGTTCTACGTTGGCCGGCGTGTGGTTGGCGGCTCATTCATCGCTTCCCAACGGGGCATCGGGATGTATATTGCAGAAAATAATAAAAACACAGATATATGAGAAAACTCTTTTTCCTTCTACTTTTCATCTTGGCTGCTGTAGGCGCATCGGCCCGGCAAGACACTTTGAAGTATCGCATCAGCCTGAAGGACAAGGCTGCCACCACGTATTCGCTGGAACATCCGGAAGCGTTTCTTTCTGAAAAGGCGATTGAGCGTCGCCTGAAGCAGAACCTTCCGATAGACTCGACAGACCTTCCGGTATGCCGTAAGTATGTGGATGAGATTCGCAGGCAAGGCGTGAAGATTGTCGTTACCGGCAAGTGGGAGAATTTTGTTACGGTGTCCTGCAACGACTCTGCATTGGTGGAGCGCATTGCCGCCCTGCCTTTTGTCCGGGAGACGGAAAAGGTATGGATAGCTCCCGGAGGTGACGGGCCGTTCATGGCGACAGGACGCGACTCTCTGATAAACCGCCCGAGCGTGCATCCCGACAGCATTTATGGACTGGCTGTCGACCAGATACGGCTGAGCAATGGCGATAAGCTGCACGAAGAAGGCTTCAAGGGACAAGGAATGACGATTGCCGTTATCGACGCGGGTTTCCACAATGCCGACAAGATAACCGCCATGCAGAATATCCGCATCCTGGGTACGAAGGATTTTGTGAACCCCCAATCGGATATATTTGCCGAAAGCAGCCACGGCATGGCGGTGCTCTCGTGCATCGCCATGAACCGTCCCGGTGTCATGACCGGTACGGCTCCCGAAGCTTCTTTCTGGTTGCTGCGCAGCGAAGACGAATACTCCGAGCATCTGGTAGAGCAGGACTACTGGGCTGCGGCTGTGGAATATGCCGATAGCGTGGGAGTGGATGTACTCAATACTTCATTGGGATATTACGCTTTCGATGATAAATCCAAGAATTATAAGCTCCGCAATCTGGATGGGCACCATGCGCTGATGTCACGTCAGGCATCGCGCATAGCCGATAAGGGCATGGTATTGGTATGCAGTGCCGGAAATTCGGGCGCCGGTTCTTGGAAGAAGATTACGCCTCCGGGCGATGCCGAGAATGTGTTGACGGTGGGCGCTGTCGACAAGGAGGCTGTTCTGGCTCCTTTCTCGTCTGTAGGGAATACGGCAGACCATCGGATAAAGCCGGATATTGTAGCTGTCGGGCTGGGTGCCGACGTGATACGCACGGACGGCAACCAGGGAAGGGCGAACGGTACCTCTTTTGCCTCACCCATTATGTGCGGCATGGTGGCCTGCTTGTGGCAGGCTTGCCCCGAACTTACGGCAAAAGAAGTGATAGAATTGGTGCGCCGTTCCGGTGACCGTGCCGATTTTCCCGATAACATCTACGGTTATGGCGTGCCCGATATGTGGAAGGCGTATCAGGATTATCAGCCCGAAAGAAACAAATAACGGAAACTTCTGTTGGTTTGCCAATAGTGTATTGTCACTTTATCACGGATAAAGTGTTACTTTACTGCGGATAAAGTACTGCTTTATCGCGGATAAAGTGCCACTTTATTACGGATAAAATCTTATAAAGTTGTAACTGGTTGAATGATAGCAATATGGAAGCCTTGTCTTTACATGAGTTGAATGCCCTTGTGCGTCGCAGTCTGGAGCAGTGTCTCCCCGATGAGTTTTGGGTGCAGGCGGAGTTGAGCGATGTGCGTACCAACAGTACGGGGCATTGCTATCTGGAATTTGTGCAGAAAGACCCTCGCAGCAACAGCTTGATAGCTAAGGCGAGAGGAACAATCTGGGCAAATGTGTTCCGCCTGCTGAAGCCCTATTTTGAGGAAGCCACGGGGCAGGCGTTTGTTTCGGGCATCAAAGTGCTGGTGCAGGTCACTGTCAACTTCCATGAGCTTTATGGCTACAGCCTTACAGTGCAGGACATAGACCCTACCTATACCTTAGGCGATATGGCACGCCGCCGCAGGGAGATACTGAAACAGCTCGAGGAAGAGGGGGTGCTCACCCTCAATAAGGAACTCGAGATGCCTCGCCTGCCGCAACGTATTGCCGTCATATCCTCACCGACGGCGGCGGGCTATGGTGACTTCTGTCATCAGCTGGGAAACAATTCCCGGGGGTTCTACTTTTATACGGAGCTGTTTCCTGCCTTGATGCAGGGTGACCGTGTGGAGGAGTCTGTCCTTTCTGCTCTCGACCGGGTGAATGCACGCTTGTCCGAGTTTGATGTGGTTGTCATTATTCGCGGTGGAGGCGCCACGTCCGACTTGTCCGGTTTCGATACCTATCTGCTTGCTGCTGCTTGTGCACAGTTTCCGTTACCTATCATAACGGGTATCGGTCACGAGCGGGACGACACGGTGCTGGATTCTGTGGTACATACCCGTGTAAAGACCCCTACGGCCGCCGCCGAGTTCTTGATAGACCTCATGAACAATGCCGCCGATGAACTGGAAATGCTTGTTTCCCGCTTGCATGAGGGGGTCAAGAATCTGTTGCAGCAGGAACAGCGCAAGTTGTCTGTCTGCAAGAACTGGATTCCTTCTGCTTCATACCGTTGCATATCCGATGCAAAAATAGCTTTACTGACTGCGCGGAAAGATGTAGTGCAAGCTGTCACTTCCTATTTGTCCCGCTATCGCCACCGTCTGGAATTGTTGCAGCAGCGCTTGGCAGATGCTTCACCAGAAAAGCTGCTTGCCCGTGGTTACAGCATTACGTTGAAAGATGGGAAAGTTGTGAAAAATGCAGATGAGCTGCAAGCGAATGACGAGATAATGACTTGCCTGCAAAATGGTAAGGTGATCTCAACTGTACATATTTAAGTCGCATTCATGCAGTGTTTTGCTGTATTTTGCATTTTATCAATATTACTTAAATCATTTAAAATGAATTAATATGAAAGCACAAAATTTGTTTCGTATGCTGATGCTGATGGTCATGGCATTTAGTTTTATTTCATGTACGGATGAGGATGATAAGGTCGAAGTTTCTCAACTGGTAGGTAAGTGGATTGTGAAAGAACCAGTCCTGCCGGACGATTTTGTGACCAGCTACACGTTTAATGCAGACAAGACCTATGAAGTTTATACCGGAAGCCCGTCATCTAACGGAGTTCCTCTTCGTGGTACTTATATCATAAGTCTTGATAAAAAATTGATTATGTTGTATGATAAAGAGGAACATTATACCGAACAATATCATATTCTGAAACTGACGTCCAAGGAAATGAAGTGGGAGAATGCATCGCCCAAAGACGGGAATTCTGACAAACGGCTTGAGAAGTACAAAGATTAATTAAATTTCAATTATGCCAGCAACAAAGAAAAAAGAAACCTACTCCGAAGCCATGGCGCGTTTGGAGAAAATTGTCAGCCAGATAGACAACAACGAACTGGAGATAGATGTACTTGCCGAAAAGATAAAGGAGGCAAACGGAATTATAGCATTTTGCAGCGATAAATTGACCAAAGCCGACAAGGAAATTGAAAAATTACTGTCGGAGAAGCGAGAATCTGAAGAATAAAAGCTATTTTTGTTGCAAATTGTACGTAATGCAGTAACTAATACTTTGAGATATGAAAGAACTTGATTGGGCTAATCTGCCGTTCGGATATATGAAGACAGATTACAATGTGAGAATTTATTATCGTAACGAACAATGGGGTGAACTGGAAGTTTGCAGTGAGGAAACCATTCCTATGCACATGGCTGCCACTTGTTTGCACTACGGTCAGGAAGCATTTGAAGGTTTGAAAGCTTTTCGTGGTAAAGACGGTAAGGTGCGCATCTTCCGTTTGGAAGAGAATGCGGCGCGTCTGCAGTCCACCTGCCGGGGTATCTTGATGCCGGAGCTTTCTACGGAGCGTTTCAAGGAAGCCATTTTGAAGGTGGTGAAGCTGAACGAGCGTTTCATTCCGCCTTATGAATCGGGTGCTTCTCTGTATATTCGTCCGTTGCTGGTGGGTACCGGTGCACAAGTAGGTGTACATCCTGCCAGCGAATATCTGTTTGTGGTGTTCGTGACCCCGGTAGGTCCTTACTTTAAGGGTGGATTCTCAACCAATCCGTATGTCATTATCCGCGAATTCGACCGTGCTGCACCGTTGGGTACCGGTACTTATAAGGTAGGTGGTAACTATGCAGCCAGCTTGCGTGCCAATAAGAAAGCGCACGATTTGGGTTATGCCTGCGAGTTCTATCTGGATGCCAAAGAAAAGAAATACATGGACGAGTGTGGTGCTGCCAACTTCTTCGGTATCAAGGACAATACGTATATCACTCCGAAATCCACTTCCATCCTGCCCTCCATCACCAACAAGAGCCTGATGCAGTTGGCAGAGGACATGGGTATGAAGGTAGAGCGTCGTCCGGTTCCTGAAGAAGAGTTGCTGACTTTCGAGGAAGCGGGTGCCTGCGGTACGGCTGCCGTTATCAGCCCCATCGAACGTATTGACGACGTAGAGAACGGTAAGTCATACGTTATTTCCAAAGATGGAAAACCAGGACCGGTATGTACGAAGCTCTACAACAAGCTGCGTGCTATCCAGTATGGCGATGAGCCGGATACTCATGGCTGGGTGACTATCGTTGAATAATTAGAGATTCTCTTGTGTCGTGAAAGTTTCCCGAAACCAAGATGGCACACAGATGACACAGATTAAACGGATGACCACAGATAAAGAGAAAAAAAATAATCTGTGAAAATCTGTCTAATCTGTGTCATCTGTGTGCACTTCTGTTTTCGGGGCATAGCATATATATATATAGGACCAAGTAATTATGGGAAAAAACAAGTTAGAGAAGTTTGCTGATATGGCGAGTTATCCGCATGTTTTCGAATATCCGTATTCTGCGGTAGATGATGTACCGTTTGACATGAAAGGGAACTGGCACGGGCAATTTTTCAAGAACGACCATCCTATTGTCCTGGAACTGGGCTGTGGTAGGGGAGAATATACTGTCGGATTGGGACGCATGTTTCCCGACAAGAACTTCATCGGAGTGGATATAAAGGGAGCCCGTATGTGGACGGGAGCTACCGAGTCGCTGCAATCGGAAATGAAGAATGTGGCCTTTCTGCGTACGAATATCGAAATCATCGACCGTTTTTTTGCTTCGGATGAAGTGAGTGAAATCTGGCTTACTTTCTCGGATCCGCAGATGAAGAAGGCTACCAAAAGGCTTACTTCCACTTATTTCATGGAGCGCTACCGCAAGTTTCTGAAGAATGACGGCATAGTCCATCTGAAGACGGACAGCAACTTCATGTTTACCTATACCCGGTACATGATTGAAAGAAACCGGTTGCCGGTGGATGTGATGACGGAAGACTTATACCATTCCGGCATGGCTGATGAAATACTCAGCATCAAGACCTATTATGAACAACAATGGCTGGATCGTGGTTTGAATATCAAGTACATCAAGTTCCATCTTCCGCAAGCAGGCGAGTTGCAGGAGCCGGATGTGGAGATAGAACTGGATGAGTACCGCAGTTATAACCGTAGCAAGCGTAGCGGACTGCAAACCAGCAAGTGATGCGAATCAGTAGTAGTTTAAGCCACTGATTCGCATAAAAATAGTAAATAGTAAATTGTCAAATAGTAAATGCAATGGCATTATATCCAAAATTAATCCTTGATGCATTGGCAACAGTGCGTTATCCCGGCACCGGAAAGAACCTTGTCGAGGCAGAGATGGTAGCCGATAATATGCGAATTGACGGGATGAAGGTCAGCTTCTCGCTGACGTTTGAGAAACCGACCGATCCTTTCATGAAGTCGATGGTGAAAGCTGCCGAGACAGCTATACACACATATGTCTCTCCCGAAGTGGAGGTTGTGATTACCACAGAGAGCCGCCAGGCGGCGCGACCGGAAGTAGGCAAACTTTTGCCTCAAGTGAAGAATGTTATCGGAGTGTCTTCCGGAAAAGGTGGTGTGGGCAAGTCTACGGTTGCTGCCAACCTTGCTGTATCTTTGGCAAAGTTGGGTTACAAGGTAGGGTTGCTGGATGCAGATATTTTCGGGCCTTCTGTTCCTAAGATGTTCCAAGTGGAAGATGCCCGTCCTGTGGCGGAGAACATTGGTGGACGTGATTTAATTGTTCCGATAGAGAAGTATGGCATCAAGCTGCTTTCCATCGGTTTCTTTGTCGACCCCGATCAGGCCACCTTGTGGCGCGGAGGCATGGCAAGCAATGCTTTAAAGCAACTGATTGGTGATGCCGACTGGGGAGAACTGGATTATTTCCTTATTGACCTTCCTCCCGGAACGAGTGACATTCACTTGACCGTGGTGCAGACCTTGGCGCTGACGGGGGCTATCGTTGTCAGCACACCGCAGGAAGTGGCACTGGCAGACGCCCGCAAAGGTATCAGTATGTTTATGGGTGAGAAGATCAACGTGCCTGTATTGGGACTGGTCGAGAATATGTCCTGGTTCACGCCTGCCGAGCTACCGGAAAACAAATACTATCTGTTCGGCAAAGAAGGAGGCAAACGCCTGGCAGAAGAACTGAATATCCCGCTGCTAGGACAAATCCCCATCGTACAAAGCATCTGCGAAGGTGGAGACAACGGAAAGCCAGTCGCCCTCAATCCGGACAGCATCACCGGACAGGCTTTCCAGAAGTTAGCAGAGAATGTAGTGAAACAAATCGACTACCGTAACGAGCATTTAGATCCGACAAGACGGGTACAAGTTACGCATAAATAATATTTCAGGCACGGTTTTCACGAATTTCACGGTTTTTATTAATACAATATTACCGTGTAAGTCCGTGTAATCCGTGCCTGACTTATTATAAAGCATACCGCCTTAGGAAAGCGACCGTCCGATGGATTTCGGGATACATGATGATGTCTTCGTCTATGAAAGGAACTTCTTTGCGATACGCTTTCAGGAATCTGTCTCTTATACACATCTCCGAGCCCACGAGACACTCGCTAATCTCG
>OWIW01000324.1_pt1 | contig 37116 bp, 35 predicted proteins | sample 2433821 | NCBI WGS metagenome assembly OWIW01 (sample SAMN05065751, study PRJEB22554) | human gut metagenome | biome: ENVO:2100002; feature: ENVO:00000062; material: ENVO:00002003 | host: Homo sapiens | place: USA | reverse complement strand
CACCGGAAAGTATTAATAATGTAAATAAATAGAGAAGAAATATGATACAAGCCATATTTTATAAAGAGTGGATAAAAACGCGCTGGTATTTGTTGCTGGCAACCCTTTTTATGATAGGAATCACAGGATATTCCATGCTTCGTATTGGTCGTACCATTGCCATACAAGGAATCGATCATTTATGGGTGGTAATGGTCCAGAAGGATGCTATATTTATCGATCTGTTACAATTTGTTCCTTTACTGACCGGTATATTGCTGGCAGCCGTACAGTTTTTCCCTGAGATGCAACGCAAGTGTTTGAAACTTACCTTACATTTACCTTATTCACAGAAGAAGATGGTCATGGCTATGTTAGCCTTTGGAGTACTTGCGCTGTTTACATGTTTTGCTACGAGTTTTATTATCATGGGAGTTTATTTGCCGCAACACTTTACAAGTGAGCTGGTACAGCGTATCTTACTCTCGGCTGCTCCGTGGTTTTTGGCCGGATTTGCCGGGTATCTGCTTGTTTCATGGATTTGCCTGGAACCTACATGGAAGCGGAGGGTCTTGAATCTGATTATTGCCGCATTGATTTTTCGTGTCTATTTCCTGGCTCCGGGAGCAGAGGCTTATAACAGTTTCTTGCCCTGCCTGACACTTTATACGCTGCTTATCGCTTCTCTTTCATGGATTTCTGTGGTACGGTTCAAAGCCGGTAAGCAAGACTAACCGAATGTTTATTACTAAAAAATTAAACGAACATGATTCGATTCAGCAAAATGTTTTTTTATGTTACTGTGGCTGTGCTGCTTGTATGGCAGTTGCCTTGGTGCTATGCTTTTCTCACATTGAAGCCTGCCAAGACTCCTTTTACTATGTATAGTTCCGTGCTTGGTGATTTTGTCATTACGCAACTGGATGAGAATAAACAGCTTCACCGTTATGATACGAAAGGCAATACATATACCCAACAACAGGTCGACAGTCTGTTACCTTCTCTTTACGTACGTCAGCTTACGGCAGACGAACGTTTTCCCGATACCATTTGCGGTAGGGCAGTTAGTCCGAAAGACATCCAGTTGACTAACTTTACTTTCAAGAGTGTGCCGTCAGCTATCAATGCTCCCCAGACAGGACTTTATTTCCTGATGGAGTCCATGTCCAAGCGGGTGGATTTGAAAATGCCCGAAGATGCTTTTCGCTTTACCGATAAAGGTATCGAATTTATTCGTATGGAGACGAATCGTATAGATGAGGCGAAGAGTGAATTGTTTACGGAGATGCTGGTTCAGAAAGGGTTTGCTTTTCCCGCAAGCTATGCTTCGGGCAATCCGACTACCCGTAAAGACTATGATGAGGGGTATCTGGTTTTGGATGCCAACCATAAACTGTTTCATCTGAAGTGTACCAAGGGACGTCCGTATGTGAAACTGATTCAGCTGCCTGAAGGCGTTTTGCCGGAATATGTATTTATTACTGAGTTCCGCAGTCGCCGGACTTTGGGGTATATGGTAGACAGCCAGCATCATTTTTATGTGATCAACAGTGATGGAAGTTTGGTTAAATCAGCTCTTCCCGGTTTCGATCCCACCAAAGACGAGTTGACTATCTTTGGAAATATGTTCGATTGGACTGTAAAGTTATCAACGGATAAAGATGACTATTATTATGCTTTGGATGCTACTGACTATTCACTAATTAAAGAATACGCTTATAAAGATATGCGCCGCTCTGTTCCGGGATTATCCTTTACATCCCCTGATGACAAGTTTGTTATGCCTCGTTTTTAATTGTGGTCTGACAAGGTGCATTTTGTTTTAATGGTTTACAGTTTTCTGTAGAGGCGGGATTTTGATCCTGCTTCTGCAGATTTTTTATGATCCTGTGTCTTTGGCGGACAGGTCTTTCACTTACGTTGATCCTTAATTGCCTTATATAAACAAAGAGAGGAAATTCAATAATGAATTTCCTCTCTTTGTTGGGTGGCAGATGGGACTCGAACCCACGACATTCAGAACCACAATCTGACGCTCTAACCAACTGAACTACAGCCACCATGTTAGCATCTCTCTCAAATGCGATGCAAAGGTAGCGATTCTTTTTGAATCTGCAAACATTCTGCGAACTTTTTTCTTCAAAAAATGTATTCATTAATTCCGCGGTTATGCTTGCGGAAGAGTTCCCGGGTGTCATTAATAAAGATTTTCAGGTGGTTACGTTCTTCTGCCGATAAAGAGTCTGTCGGAATGCTTGCCGGGTATAAAACGTAATTTTTCTTTTTGGAGAGTGTGGGGCGTGCAGTCCATATCAGACTATACCCGCAATTGCTGACAGATGTGCCTATACTGTTTTTCGTTAATTCGAGTTTAAAGAGCAGTCCCCCGTCTGTTTTGCGGGCAGACATGTTCGAAATAAAATTACCTAAAGAGTAAAGCACCACATTTTGCTGTCCGCTGAGCGTATCGGTTCGCAACTCCATGGGCTGTAGCACGTGTGGATGGGAGCCGATCACATGGGTGACTCCCCGGCTAAGCAACCAGTCGGCAAGAGATGTTTGTTCCTTGTTGGGCAGCGATTGGTATTCGATGCCCCAGTGCATACATGCAATCAATGCATCCGGGTTCAATGCTTTGGCAGTTTCGATGTCCCGGGCCATGATATCCTTATCGATATAATTGACGATGTTGGGGGCAGATACCTTGATGCCGTTAGTGCCATATGTATAATTGAGCAGGACAATGCGGAAGCCATTCTGTTCCAGCAAGAGCGGATACCGCGAGGCACGGGCCGTGCTGTCGGTGTAGGTGCCGGCATACGGAATTTGTAGGGAATCCAACATCAGGATGGTTCTTTCCAACCCTTTTTTGCCTCGGTCGAGGCAATGATTGTTGGCTGTTATCAATACGTTGAAGCCGGCATCTTTGATTGCGGTCAGATATTCGTCGGGGGCACTGAAGGCCGGATACCCCCGATAGGGCTTTCCACCGAGGGTTACCTCCAGATTTCCGATGGCGATGTCTGCTTTGCCGATTTCTTCTTTTATCAGTTTAAAGTAGTCTGTATAGTCGTACCCGGTTGCTGTCCGGGCTGCGTCTATCTGTGCCTGATGCTGCATCAGGTCGCCTGCAAAGAGGAGGGTGATCTTCTGTGCGGGTATTGTGTCGGCCGATGAGGTAGGGACAGGTTGCTCTTGCGCGTTGCTACTGCAAGATACAGAACAAAAAAAGAGAAAAAGAAGAATCAGATGTTTCATAAATTACCGATATTAAAGTTCTTTCTGGAGAATACGTTCCACCTCTTCGGCTGTAGGGTTCACGGCAAGAATGATTCCTTGGGCGTTCACGAGGAAAGTTCCGCCGGCAGCGTTCGGTATCCGGTATTTTGACCAGATCTGTTGAACGTCATTCAGCTCGATAAGGTTCAGCCAGGGATAACCGTCTTTCCGTATGGCTTCTCTCATACGGATATCGCTGTTCTGCTCGCGTGCGACGCCGATGACGGTGAATCCACGGTCTTTATATTTTTCGTAGATGGGAATCAATTGCTTGGAGGTCGTACGGCACGGACCGCACCAGGAAGCCCATAGGTCGATCAGAGCCACTTTTCCCCGTATCTGTTCGGACAACTGAACCATGTTACCATTCAGGTCGGGAGCGGAGAAGTCGATGAAACGGTTTCCCGTCTTGGGTTGGTTATTGTCGATAAACATTTGCATTTCCCGGGTATAGGGATGTTCGGGATAGCGGGAGGCATACACTTTTTGAAATACTTCCAGATAGGGGATGACATCTTCATCTTTCCGTGCGTTCTCCACCTTCATTTTCAGGATAAATAGTCCCACCAGCGAAGGGTGTTGCGAGGCTTGTTCCGTTTCCCAAATTACTTTTTTCCGAAAGAGTTGTTCCCTTTCCTTTATAAGTGCTTTTGCTTCTTCTGTGAATGCTTCGCCACTTTCTTCCAGGCGGTCTCTTTCTCTGAAAAGCTTGTTTCTTTCTTCGGGATTGTCTTTCACCTGATCGAATTTTTTCCAGAGTGCTTGCATGGCTTCACTTTCAAAACGTCCGTATTTTTCGAGCGTATCTCTTCGTGCGTTGAGTTCATCGAAACTGAACTTATCCTCCCCTTCCGCTTCAAATAGCCGGAGGGCCGTCGTCAGTGGGTTGAGGGTCTCTATGCGATAGGGTGGGCGTGCGTCTATGGCAGATATGGTGAAAGATACCGTTCCATTTTCTGCAAAGAAAGTGACCGGATACCAGCAACCGTTTAACAGGTCGTCCCAGCAAATAAGCTCGTAAGCCTTTTCGTGGTCGGTATAGAAGTCGTACTCAAAGACACCGTTGCGCACCGGTATCGAAATCCACGGGGTACCGCGTGTATTCTTGTTGCTTTCTATAAGTATCAGGCGACTGGTTTGTGGTCGGTTTGCCATTTTGCCGGCCAGGTGGCAGTGTACTTTCTTTTTGGGGACAGATGCGTCAAGGCAAATTCCCTCGATCCGGAAGTCTTCTTCATTGTTGCTTTCTACAAAGTCTATCGTCCGGTCCTGCGGATCGATAGGGGCAAATTGCAGAGTAAACGTCACATTGCCCGAAGCCGGCATGTATACCTGCTTGTCCAGTTCGAAACCTTGCGATCGGATGACAGGGTAATTCTTCCCGCTTTGCTCCCCGTGTAGAGAGAGCTCTGAAGCCAGCCGTATCCAATAGTTAGGGCGCGAGTAAGCATCCATATACAGAATGGTAGCTGTGTCATTACGGACGATCCGGCTGATTTCAAGTGCGTCGGTATTTCTTTTTTGATATGAGGGATAGTCGATAGAAAAATTTTGTGCGGCAGCCCATGGGGTACATGCGAAGAGAAAGACGCACAAGCCTGTGGTTTTAAATATCGTATTCATGATACTAAGGTATTGAAAAGCAAATTCTCCGTTTCCCCTTCTATGAAGAGGGAAACGGAGGAGTGGGTTATTGATAGATCGCCTTCTTACCTGCCAGCAATGTATTTTTCATCAGTGACACGATGGTCATCGGGCCGACTCCTCCCGGAACGGGAGTGATGAACGAACATTTCGGGGATACTTCGTCAAACTTCACATCTCCTGTGAGCTTGAACCCGGACTTCTTGCTGGCATCGGGCACCCGGGTGGTACCTACGTCAATGACCACGGCACCTTCTTTCACCATTTCCGCCTTTACGAAATTAGGTTGTCCCAATGCAGCGATAATGATATCGGCTTCCCGGCACTCTTTCACCAGATCCTTTGAGCGGCTGTGACATACGGTCACCGTAGCGTCTCCCGGATAAGCCTTCTGCATCATCAGTGCAGCCATCGGTTTGCCAACAATATTGCTGCGTCCCAATACGACGCACTTTTTCCCGGATGTCTCTATCCGGTAGCGTTTCAGCAGTTCGAGGATTCCATTCGGAGTGGCCGATACATAGCAAGGCAGTCCGATAGACATGCGTCCTACATTGATCGGGTGAAATCCGTCCACATCTTTGCGGTAATCGATGGTCTCAATCACTTTTTGTTCGGAGATGTGTTTGGGCAACGGAAGTTGTACGATAAATCCGTCTACATCGTCATCTTCATTCAGTTCGCGTACTTTGGCAAGCAGTTCGTCCTCTGTCACATCACTTTCGTAACGGATCAGTGACGACTTGAATCCGCACACTTCGCAAGCTTTTACTTTGGCGGCTACATATGTCTCGCTGCCTCCGTCGTGTCCTACGAGGATGGCTGCCAGGTGAGGGCGTTTGCCTCCATAAGCCACTATTTCTGCCACTTCGGCTGCAATCTCCTGCTTTACTTGTTCGGAGATGGCTTTTCCATCAATCAGTGTCATTTCTTATTCGTTTATTGAGTTATTTATTGTTTAGTACTTCGGCTACTTTATTTTTCATTCCTTCTCCTCTGAGGTCACGTGCGATGATGGTTCCGTCAGGTCCGAAGAGGAGGATGAAAGGGATACCTTTTACACCGTACAGATCCATGGGCGTCATACCGGTGTCGATAATTTGCGGCCAGTCGATATTGAGTTCCTTGATCGCTTTTTTGGTATTTTCCGGTTTGTCCCAGACTGCTACTCCCAGAACAGTCAGTCCTTTGTCTTTGTATGTGTTGTAGAGTTCGGCTATATGAGGCGATTCGGAACGGCAGGGGCCACACCAGCTTGCCCAGAAATCTACCAAAGTGTATTGACCTTTGCCCACAAAATCGGATAAAGAGCTTGCGGCGCCGTCTATGGTCTTACCGCTGAAGTCGGTAAACTTTTGTCCTACTGCCGTCGCTTTCATGCCTTGAAACTGCTTTTCGATGCGGTGATATACGCTCAGTGACTTCAACCAGGGGCCGGAAGCCGCAAATATGGTGTCCATCTCTTCGGGCAAAGCGCACATGGCAAGCTCTCTGATGGCAAACTCTCCGAGTGCATTGTCCGGGTTCTTCATAAACATGTCTTTGTATAGTCGGGTATAAGTCGGATGCCAGTAAGTATCGGCGTATTCTTTTTTAAGCCGGAGTTGTTCCGATTTGTCTTCTGTTTGCTGTTCGATGGCCGCATGTCTTTTTCTCAACTCTGTGACCAGCTCGGATGTCTTATCAGATATGTGGGTATACTCCTCATTCATTGGCGTTCCCTTCGGGTCATTGTGAGTCAGTACATTGACCTGGATGTTGCCCCCTTCGAGGATGAAGTTGGCATACTCTCTCCCCGCATCGATGCGGCAAAAACAGGGGATGTCCGCTTTTCCGGTGAATTTAAATTGCCCGTTGGTCACTTGCGTGCTATCCACTTTCATTCCGTCGTCATAACGGCTGATATAGAGTGTCTGTCCGTTCAGGGTAGAATCGTTTATCAAACCTTCTACCGTATAGGAGTGCCCATTGTGTTGTGCGTTGGCTATCCCGGCTATGGAAGCAAGCGCCAGAGTGAAGAGAATGTGTTTCATTGATTCAATGCTTTTATGGTATCAGGCAAAAGTAATATCATTTACCATCCCCTGTTTTTTGTCAAGAGTAGCTTTATAGATTATTAACAGGGTGGGGAGGAGTTCCGAAGGCAAAGAGGAACTTCTGGGAATAGAGCCGGGATCCGATGCGGGTAGAGCCGGGGTTTTACTGAAATGCAGTAAGCATCTGACTGCAATGCAGCCGGTATTCGGGAGTGGAGCAACCGTCTCCGGGACTTCAAGCGGCGGGTTATGGTTTCTTACTCCGGTAGGTACATAAAAAAAGGAGGAAACAGCGGCTTCCTCCTTCTATTGCATTCTAATTGAATTTATTGAATGATTACATAGACAAAGATACATCATCCCGAAGCCAAAGTCAAGCTTTCGGGAAGAAAAGTGCAGTCTTATTTCATCTTCGGCATCATCTTGCCCATCTTGCTGCTGGTCACCATCTTCATCATTTTGCGAGTCTGGTCAAACTGTTTCAGCAGACGGTTCACCTCCTGGATAGTCGTACCGCTACCTTTGGCGATACGTGTACGGCGCGAACCGTTCAGGATGCCCGGATTGCTGCGTTCCTCCGGAGTCATGGAGTAGATGATGGCTTCGATGCTTTTGAAAGCATTGTCGTCGATATCGATATCTTTGATGGCCTTGCCCACACCCGGAATCATTGAAGCGAGCTCTTTCAGATTACCCATTTTCTTAATCTGGGAGATCTGGCTGAGGAAGTCGTTGAAGTCGAATTGGTTCTTGGCAATCTTCTTTTGAAGGCGTTTAGCTTCTTCTTCGTCATATTGTTCCTGTGCGCGTTCCACCAACGAAACGATGTCACCCATACCCAGGATACGGTCGGCCATACGGGCAGGGTGGAACTGGTCGATGGCATCGAGTTTCTCGCCCGTACCTACAAACTTGATAGGTTTGTTCACTACCGAACGGATAGAGAGGGCCGCACCACCGCGGGTATCACCGTCGAGCTTGGTCAGCACCACGCCGTCAAAGTCGAGGCGTTCGTTGAACTCTTTGGCTGTGTTGACCGCATCTTGTCCGGTCATAGAGTCTACCACGAACAGAATTTCGTTGGGCTGGATGGCTTCTTTGATGGCAGCGATCTCATTCATCATCTGTTCGTCGACTGCCAGACGTCCGGCCGTATCGACAATTACCAGATCGTATCCCTTGGCACGTGCTTCTTTGATGGCATTCTGGGCGATGGAAACCGGATCTTTGCTGTCGATCTCCGAGTACATCGGTACGTCAATCTGTTCGGCCAATACGCGAAGCTGCTCGATAGCTGCCGGACGGTAAACGTCACATGCAACGAGCAACGGGCGTTTGTTCTTCTTGGTTTTCAGCATGCGGGCCAGCTTACCCGAGAAAGTGGTCTTACCCGAACCTTGCAAACCGGACATCAGGATGACTGCCGGCTGACCTTTGGTGTCGATTTCGACAGTTTCTCCACCCATCAGCTGGGTCAGTTCGTCATGAACAATCTTCACCATCAACTGGCTCGGTTTTACGGCTGTGAGCACGTTCTGTCCCAGTGCCTTTTCCTTCACCGTATCAGTGAATCCTTTGGCTACTTTATAGTTAACGTCGGCATCGAGCAGTGCCTTGCGCACGTCTTTCAGGGTTTCTGCTACGTTGATCTCGGTGATTTTGCCTTCACCTTTCAGAATCTTAAACGACCTTTCGAGTCTTTCGCTTAAATTGTCGAACATATCTTTGAATTATGAATTACTAATGATGTGTAAAGCCCGCCGCAAATTGTACGGATCGACACGGATTTTATATCTGACATAGAGAATATCTGTGCTAATCTGTGCAATCTGCGGTGAAATCAGCCGCAAATGTACAAAAATCTCTCGTACTTTATATCTTTTTGTTCTGCCATTTTGCTTTTTTGAAATAAATATAGCTTGTGGCGAGCAACAGTGTATAGTACAGAATCTCAATCGTAAAGCACCATTCGATGGGAGCTTTCACCCACATTCCGATGAAAATGATGTACGATCCGTAGATTGCAATCGTGATGGCTTCGAGCATCAGGGCTGCTTGAGTATTGCCTGTACCCGATATTCCGTTGAAGACGATGTTAGCAACAGAGGCAATCAGCATGGCCACGCAGATGACATATACCGATGATACCGATTCATTGATCAATGCCGTTTCGTTGGTGTATACCGAGAGCAATGCTTGTGGGAACAGGGCGGTTATGATGACCAGCCCCAGCATGATCAGGAAAGAGAAGCGCCCGATTTTGTTTATCAACGGCATCACGTAGTTGATGCCTCCCGCGCCGATGGCGTTGCTCACCAGGCTGTTGGTCGTGGTGGCCAGTGCATTTACCGGAATCAGCATAACGATGTAGATGCTTCTCACGATGTTGGCAATAGCGAGTTCGCGCTGTCCCAACCTCTCCACTGCCACAAAGAAAACAAACCAGGTGGCCATCGACAGGAAATACTGAAGCATGGTGAAGCACGATATACTGAGAATGCGCATCAACAAAACCGGGTCGAACGACCGCAAGCGGTTGAGGCCATACTTTTTCAGGTCGACGGTGATGTACGTATAAATCAGGAAAAAGAGCAGAGAAGCCGCTTCGGCGATTACGGAAGCAATGGCTGCTCCTTTGATGCCCATTTCCGGAAGCCCGAAGTGTCCGAATATCAGGGCATAGTCCAGCACCACATTGGTCAGCGCCATAACCACTGCATTGATGGTGAGCACCTTGGTGCGGGTGATTCCGATGTAGAGTGCCCGGAACATCACGTTGACAAATGAGAAGAAGAACCCGAAGATGCGCCAGTCGAGAAACTCCATCGTGGCATCATAAATGCTTTCGGAAGAGACCAGCAGGCGCATGATGTTTCCGCCGAACGCTTTGGTGAATCCGAAGAGCAGGAGAGCCATGACCAACAGGAACAAGACTCCCTGAATCATGACCGGACCTACATCGCCGTAACGTGCTTCACCGTTGCGGCGGGCAATGACGATCTGGGAACCGGTGCTGAATCCGAAGGCAATGGTGAAAATACAAATATAGAAAAGCCCACCCATGGCAGAAGCACCGAGGGCTATCTCACTGACACGTCCCAGAAAGGCAGTGTCGGTGACGTTGATGACATTTTGCGCAAGCAAGCTCAGGAGAATCGGGTAACTGACACTCCAGATCTGTTTGTTGGTATACATAAAGAAGGGTTTAAGTTTGCAGGTTGCAAAGATACAACTTTCTGTAGAAGTAGACGAGCGGATAGGGGAAGAAGTCAATTTCTTCCTGAGGGAAACGTGAAGAGGATGGTCGGCTTTCCGTCCGGATTTGTCTGTACTTTGTAGCTTCCTCCGAAATACTCAAATAGCAGGCGGTTGATTTCGTGACGGATGCATACCTCTTGCGAAGTAAATCTTTCGTCAGCCAGCGGAGAGTTGGTGATGCGGAAGTTGATGAAGTGCTTCTCCGTGTCGAGAGTCACCTTAAAGTCGATTTCCCGTTTTTCTTTGTACTTCTGCGGATACGTCAGTGCACTCATCAACGCCTGTGTGAAACGGACGGTGTCTACCCGGATGTTCAGGTCTGTTTCAATTTCGTTTTCCAACCGGATGACGGTACGCCCTTCACTATGCATGCGTGCCATATAGGTAGCTTCATTGCAGAGTTCCGCCAGTCCGTACTCCTGAATGTTGAACTTCATCATACCGGCTTCGAGCCGTGATAAATCGAGTACATCATTAACCAGGCGCATCAATTCTTCGGAGTTCTTCTGAATGATGGAAGAGTATTCTTTACGGAGCTCATCAGGCATGTTGGGCTCAGAGGCTATCAGTTGCGAGAAACCCACTACACCGTTCAGCGGGATGCGGATGTGATAGCTTATGTTCGACAAAAAGCGATTTTTCATTTCGTTGGCTTCTTCCGCCATGCGGGTTGTTTCCCGTGTTTCTTTTTCCGATTGTTCCAAAGCCTTGCGTACGTGTGAAATGCGGAGCATGAAAGCAACCAGAATTATCAGGACAATGACCACCACTATTAAGGTGCCGAGTTGGATGTAGCTTTTCAGCCGTTCCTCTTCCAATGCCACTTTGTCGATGTTGTATTTAGCTTTTATCTGTTGCATCTGTTTGTCGAGAACGGTCGTTTCGATAGAGTCTTTAAGATGGAGCGTTTCGATGTACAGGGGAATGGCTTCCGCACTTCGTCCGGCTTCTGCCAGGAGGTCGGCTTTTGTCAATTTTTGGTGGATGTAATTGCTGTTGAAGTCCTCTTGCAGCAGTATGATGGTGGAGTCTATCTTGGCAAGTGCCCGGTCATACGCTTTGCAAGCCCGGAAGTATGCTGCATAGGCATCGTAATAGAGCACCCTGTAGAGAAAGAAGGTGTTGCCATTGAGAAATTTGCCTGCGTTAACCAGATTTTTATGTGCTTGTTCCGGCTGGCCTGCATATAGATAGTAATAGGTGTAATATACTTCGCAGAACAGGTAAACATCATAAAATGCCTCTTTGAGCATCGGGTTCGTGGAGGTATGGTGATGCAGTGTTTCTTTTAGCTTCGCAAGGTATTCGGAGAGTAATTGGTTGTTTTTCTGATCCTTGGTTATGGAAATCAGTTGACAGAGAATCGAGATTCGTACTACCGCATTATCTGTTTGTGAAGAGAGCTGATAGGCAGCTTCCAATGCTTTCATTCCTTCGTCCCATCGCTCTGTACTGATATAGGCGTTGCCCAGGCATTGTTTTGCTCCGATCAGTCCGCGGGCACAGTTCACTTTTTGGGCTCTTTCGTACATCTGGTTCGCTTCGTTGATGGCAAGTTCATACTGCTCTTCGTAGGTGCAGAGGTCTATCTGAAAGCGGAGCGCATCAAAATAGAGATCCCAGGTTTGCGATTTGCGGGCATAAGGCTCCATTGTGTCAAGCCATTTTTTTACGCTGTCCCGGTTGTTTTGGTTATAGTAGTACACTGTGTGCAGATAGGCGGCTATGGCGTTGTATCTGTCATTCTTCTGCAAGGTGGCTTCCTCGCGCAACAGACCCGAGAAGGTGATACACTTGGGAGTCAGCTGCTCTATTTGTGCCAGTCTCTTGAACATTTCCAGACGAGTCGAGTCATGCGGAAGTGACTGTGTCACCCGATACAGGCTGTCCGTTTCCGTTTGTGTATTTGCATGACACCATCCTAAGGCCCGGCAACATACTATGATGATAAGTATCAGTCGCTTCATCTTTCTGCCTCCTTTCCCTTTGCGGGCCGGACGGGGTGTGTAAACCGGAATCGCGCACCTTCGGTGTAGTCCGGGTCAATCCATATTCTCCCTCCGATTTGTTCGATGATAAGTCGACAAATCGAGAGTCCCAGACCTGTTCCCTGTGCACCTTCGTTCAGTTTCTCAAAACGATTGAATATCTGGTCCTGTTTTTCACGGAGGATACCACATCCGGTATCTGTCACAGTGAACAGAGCTATGGTTTCTGATTCTTTTTCTAATGTCAGGGTGATGCTTCCTTCGGTAGTGAACTTGGTGGCATTGATCAGCAGGTTGATCAATACCTGTTGCAGGCGTGCCTCGTCTGTACGCAAAGTCAGTTTATCCAGTGAAGTGACAAAACTGACTCCGGCTTGTGTCTGCTTCACCTTCTCTACGGTGTTGATTACGTTACGGCATATATTGACGGCGTCACATTCTTTAAAATTGAAAGTCAGCTTGCCGGGATCGAGATTTGACAGGTCTATTACATCATTGATCAGCTTTAGCAGCAGTTCGGAGTTTTGCTGGATGATGTCATTGCATTGATACCGTGTGTCATTGTCGATGGATTCGTCGGTCAGGATGGATGAGAATCCGGAAAGTGCATTCAGTGGTGTTCGTATTTCGTGACTCATGTTCGACAGGAACAGACTTTTGGTACGTATCGAGTTCTCGGCATACTTACGGGCTATTTCCAATTCTTCTTTGGAGCGGAGAAGTCGGTTGGACTCCTGCCGGATGCGGACAATCAACAGCAAAACAAGCATCAATATAAAGATGGAAGCTATGATGATCCACAAGATGATTTGGTTTCGTTGAATTTGGTTCCGGATTTCCATCCGGTCTATCTGGTACATTCCCCGTAGGTCATTGATTTGCCGGGCATAGCTCAGAGCGTTCAAAGAGTCTTTTTGCCGGTTGGCCTTTTGATAGATACGATAGGCTTCTTCCGTTCGTCCCATTTGAGTCAGCAGTTGGGCACACTCAAGCTGCAAACCGATGTGTTTGTTGGGGGCAGGTGCTTTAGGGACCTTTGTCAGGCATTCGTATTGTTGCAGGGCCAGTTCATACTTCCCGACAGCTTGATAGTACTGGGCCAATATATAGTTGTAGATACTACGCAGGTAGAGATAATTCAGTTGTTCGTGGATTTTCCTGGCTTTGTCCAGTTCGGCTTTTCCCTTTTCGGGATCACCGGACTCGATGTTATAGTAGGCATTGCACGCACATATGAAAAAGTGGAATGTAGGATTAGGGTTATCGGCATACAGGTTTTCAAACTTTTGCAGATAGATGCGTACCTCGTCCATGTGCGAGGTCTGAATCAGGGTCAGGATGAATTTCGGAAGAATCTCTTGTTCGAGGATTTCGCTACCCGGTATTTTGTCAAGCAACTCCAGAGCTTCTTTATAAGATTCGATGGCGGGTTCCTGCATATTGGCATTCAAGTAGGCATCCCCAATGGCACGGCTGGAAAGAGCTATACCGATGGGGGAATTCAATTCTTTGGCTTCCTTATACATCCGGCGGGCATGGTCGATGGCCATATTCATGTCTCCTCGTGAGGCATAAGCTGTCACAATCAGTTGTTTCAACTGAAATAGAGTTTTATATTCTTTCTGCTTTTTCAGGAGAGGAGCCAATTCGTTGCCCCATTGGATAATACTGTCGTTGGGAGCTTCTTTACTATAGTTGAGGCTGTTGTCGATCAGGTCCAGCAGCGCTGACACGTGCCTTGTTGCTTTGTTATCGGCAGCATATGTAGTGACAGAGTATAAGGTTACTGCTATTACTATAAGCGCTATATTGAAAGACTTTCCCACAGTAAATGTTGTTTTCCCGATGTTTGTTTTATGCTTGTTTATGATGCATGTAGTGCAAAGCTAAATAAAAAGAGTGAGATTCAAACAGAATCTCACTCTTTTTACTATATTTTGTTCACAAAAGGAACTCTTTAGCTGTTCATGCTCATCAGGAACTCGTCATTGTCTTTGGTTTTTTCCAATCGGTCTTTTACGAAATCCATTGCTTCGATAGGATTCATATCCGACAGATACTTGCGTAGAATCCACATGCGGTCCAGTGTTTGCTTGTCGAGCAGCAAGTCGTCGCGGCGGGTGCTCGATGCCACAATGTTGACAGCAGGGAAGATACGTTTGTTACTTAGGTTGCGGTCGAGCTGCAACTCCATGTTACCTGTACCCTTGAACTCTTCAAAGATTACTTCGTCCATCTTCGAACCGGTGTCGATCAGGGCAGTAGCGATAATGGTGAGCGAACCTCCGTTCTCTATGTTACGGGCTGCTCCGAAGAAACGTTTCGGTTTGTGTAGTGCATTGGCATCCACACCACCCGAGAGCACCTTTCCTGATGCCGGAGATACAGTATTGTATGCGCGCGCCAGACGGGTGATAGAGTCGAGGAAGATCACTACATCGTGTCCGCACTCTACCAATCTTTTAGCTTTTTCGAGTACGATGCCGGCAATTTTCACATGGCGTTCGGCAGGTTCGTCGAATGTAGAAGCAATCACTTCCGCATTGACACTGCGGGCCATGTCGGTTACTTCTTCCGGACGTTCGTCAATCAACAACATGATCATATATACTTCCGGATGGTTGGCAGCGATGGCATTGGCGATTTCTTTCATCAGGATGGTTTTACCGGTCTTGGGCTGAGCCACGATCAAGGCACGCTGTCCTTTACCGATTGGTGAAAAGAGGTCGACTACACGTGCCGACATCGAGTCGGAGTAGCCTCCCTTGCAAAGCTTGAACTTTTCGTCCGGGAACAGCGGAGTGAGATGGTCGAACGGTACACGGTCACGTACGAAAGCGGCATCACGTCCGTTGATTTTAGAAACCTTTACCAGCGGGAAGTATTTTTCGCCTTCTTTGGGCGGACGGATTACACCTTCTACTACGTCACCGGTCTTCAGACCGAATAGTTTGATCTGGGATTGCGAAACGTAGATATCGTCCGGTGAAGAGAGGTAGTTATAATCTGACGAACGGAGGAATCCGTAACCATCCTGCATGATTTCCAATACACCGGTTCCGGTGAGGATATCATCAAATTCATAAGGTTTCTCACGTTCAATCACGCGGCGTTCCTGAACGGGTGCGGCTTCGGCGGCATTTTGTTGCGGCATGGGACGCTGTTGTACAGGCTGACGCTGGTTATTGTTGCGTTGGTTATTATTATTGTTGTTGTAATTGTTGTTGTTATTGTTGTCGCGTGGGCGAATCACACGCGGGCGTTGGGGTTGTGCCACAGGTTCGGGGGCTGTTGCTGCTTCGGCTTTGGTCGATTCAAATTTGCCGAACAGTTCGGTTGGCAATTCTACTTTTTCCGAAGGCAGGTCTTCGATGGGGATAAAATCATCGTCTGCATCTATATCCGAGAGGATCGAGCTTTCTTCGTCTACAACGGCCGGTTTGGGTTTGAGAATCGGTTTGCTGATGGGACGTTTTTCTGCTTCCGGTTGGGCAGCGGGCTTTTCTTCTTGTGCCGATGGTACTGTTTCCGGTTTTTCGGTAGTTTCTTCTGCGGGTTTAGCTTCTGTTTCTACCTGATTTTTACGGGGACGTCCCGGTTTCTTTTTCGGAGTGGCATAAGGTGTCACTTTGACAGATTCGGCCGGAGTGGCGTTTGTTTCGGCATTTGCCTCTTTAGCTGTTTCTGGGGTCGGTTCTGTTGTTTTAGGTTGTGGCTGTGTTTTGGCTGCAGGTGTTTTGGCATCTGTTTTAGTTAGTTCTCCATTCTTGGTAGAAGAGAAAACCTTGTCGGCGTTTTCCTTCTTTACTGTCACCCGAGAGCGTTTTTTCTTATCTTCTTTGCGTTCCTCTTTCAGTTTGTCGGCAGCTACCTTTTTAGTAGCTCCGGCTATGGCTTGTTCGTCGAGGATTTTGTAGACAAGTTCTTCTTTCTTAAGTGAGTCTGTTTTTTTGATACCCAATTCCTGGGCAATAGCTTGTAGTTCCGACAAATTCTTGTCGTTCAATTGAATGATGTTATACATACAGTATAGTGAGTTATTTAAATATTTTAATTTTATTCGTTGAAATACGTACGGCTGAAGCTGCGACGCAGGGGTCGGAAACTTAACAAACGCAATAATCTTTAAATGATGAATTAGGGATGTTTGGCTGAATCGGAAATCCGAATTTGTCTCCCGTTGGAGGGGTTCGGAATGTTTCAACGCCGCAAAGATAATAAATAATTTTGGTTTTTGTCTTCGTTTACTCTTTTTTTCTTCATAAAAGTGTACCTTTGTTGCATAAAAAGTAACTATTATGACAGCAAACGAAGTCCATTTGATTTATTTCTCGCCTACCCACACCTCTAAACAAGTTGGAGAGGCAATTGTTCGTGGAACCGGAATAACAAATGTGATAAACACGAATTTAACACAACAGGCAACTCAGGATTTAGTGATTGCCGAATCTGCATTAGCTATTATTGTTGTGCCGGTATATGGAGGCCGTGTAGCCCCTTTGGCCATGGATCGTCTGGCAAGTGTGCGCGGAAGTAATACTCCGGCGGTTATCGTGGTGGTATACGGTAATCGTGCTTACGAAAAATCGTTGATGGAACTTGATTATTGGGCTATTCAACAGGGGTTTAAAGTGATTGCCGGTGCTACTTTCATAGGAGAACACTCTTATAGTACAGAAAAATATCCCGTAGCTGCCGGACGTCCTGACGAACGTGACCTTGCTGTGGCAGCCGATTTTGGAAAGCAGATTTCAGATAAAATAGCATCTGCTACCGAACCGGAAAAATTATATGCGGTCGATGTCCGTAAAATCCGGCGTCCGCGTCAGCCTTTTTTCCCATTGTTTCGCTTTTTGCGGAAAGTGATTGCCTTGCGTAAAAGTGGGGTTCCCCTTCCCCGTACTCCTTGGGTGGAAGATGAATCTTTGTGTACTCACTGCGGTGCGTGTGCGAAAATATGTCCTGTAAGCGCCATAGCCAAAGGTGACGAGTTGAATACGGATGCCGAACGCTGCATTAAATGTTGTGCCTGTGTAAAGGGATGCCCACAGAAAGCCAGAGTATATGATACCCCGTTTGCCGTACTACTGTCGCAATGTTTTGTTAAGCAGAAAGATCCCTGTACGTTGGTTTAATGAAAAAAGGTTAGTGGCATAGCATTGTGCAAGATTTTACTTGTTATTGGAGTTTGTTTCAATTAACATTGTTAAGTCATTTCCTTATAATTTGATTCTTGTGTGCAAATAACAAGTCTTTTGTATTTTAATAACTTGTTATTTGTATCCCAGGAATTATTTTTTTATGAAGAGATTTTTCTACTTACATAAATTTAATTAGCCAGTTGTGAAAAGTATAACTAAAAATGATTTTAGTGTACGGCAAATTGGTCAGGATTGGGGGATCTGTCAGTGTCATTTGATAAATGGAGATTCTGTTTCCTGAACTATTATACTCAATTATTGTTTTAAATAAACGTTTAAGATACAGTTACCTTAATATAATTATGCTGACATTTACCGATAACTTTGAGAATGATAAAGAGTTGATTCTTCGTGATCATCTGGCACTTGAAAGAACCAAGCTGGCTAATGAAAGAACTTTGTTTGCATATATCCGTATGGCACTTTACCTTTTGACTGTGGGGATAGGGATATTTCAAATTGAAAGCATTTCACGTTTGGATGGGCTGGCGTGGGGATGTATTATAGCCGGAATCTTTTTGTTTTTCTTGGGCTTTGTCCGTTTCGAACAAATGAGAAAGCATTTGAAACAGTATACGAAAACATGTCGTGATACTGAGAATGAATCGTCACGGAAGAAGTGATTTTTATTCTAGATTATTCGATAGGCTTGTCTTCGTGTATTTCAATGGTTTTGGTGGCTACTGCATATTCGTCGGGGAAAATTTTACCTCCCATTTCGTTTGCCCATGCTTTGGTAAACTCTGCACCGGTATATATGATGATGGAAGAATAATAAATCCAGGTGACGAAAACCACCATGAACGCAGCAGCCCCATAGACGGTCCCCACATTGGCTATTCCTATATAAAAGGAAATTCCCCATTGACCTATCAGTAGCAGTATGGTGGTTACAACAGCTCCGATGCAAACGTCTTTGCTCTTGATTTTGGCATCGGGTAATATTTTAAATATGAGTGTAAAGATGATGGTAGTGACACTCATATTTATGATGATTCCTACCACTTTTACCAACGAATCGGCTACTTCCGGATACTTAAAGATGAATTTTTGACTGAGTTCTCCGATTATATTGGTAATGGTGAATGTAATCAGGAGAATGAAGGCAAATACAAGTATTATTGAGAAAGAAAGTATCCGGTTTTTAATAAATTTAAGCCAGCTCTTTTTAGGGACGGCTTTTATTCCCCAAATTGAATTTAATGAACTTTGTATTTCTGCAAAAATAGTGGTGGCACCAAAAATAGAGATACCTAAACTGACAAAGGCAGCCGACCTGGAGGAGTCTGTATTTTCTGCATTTTCTATAATAGAACGAAGGGCCTCGGTAACTTCGGGGCCCACAATCGGTTGTAGTTGGACATAAAGTTGATTGGCCAAATCCATATGGAAAAAGACACCGACAGTGACTAGAAGGGAAAGAAAAGGAATAATTGAAAACAAAGTCGCATAGGCTAATGAAGCGCTCAACCTCATAACGCTGTCGTCTATGAATCCCCAAACTGTATCTTTTATTATTTTGAAGAGCAGGGATAAACTAAGTCTTTTCTTTCTTTCGGAATGGATTTCCATTTTAATTCTTTTTTATCCAAACAGCAATATTACGGGTATTAACAGAAAATTCTCCACTTCCTTTTTCGTCTAATGTGATTTCTTGCTGAATATTTCCGGTTATTTCATGCCATATTTCGCCTTTATGTTCTTCGCCCAAATCCATCTTTTTACTGCCGGCTTCATCATTAGACATTAAAAAGACTAAACCGGAACCGACATGTTCTTCATCTCCCGTACGAATAAAGCCGATGGCGGAAGGATGATCGAAATACTCAATCTGATCGCCATAAGCATATTTTCTTCTGGTATCCAGAAGAATATTAATGATTTGGGTATGAGGTGAGTTTTCTCCTTTAACACCATAATAATCTCCGTAGAACAAACAAGGATAACCGTCTTTCATTAATAATATCAGACCATAGGCCAATGGTTTGAACCAGTCTTCTATTTGTGATTCCAAGGAACTGCCCGATTGCGAATCGTGATTGTCGACAAAAGTGACTGCCAGATCACAGTGGTGCTCGACTAATGTGTTTTTTAGGATATTCTGCAGATCATAATTCTTGCCTTCTTGTGATGCTTGGAATAAATTATAATGTAATGGAACATCAAATAGGTTGACTTTGTGACCCACGGATTTTATGTATGCATCGAGTGTGTTCAAATCACCATTCCAATATTCGCCAACAGCGTAGAATTTGTCTCCTCTTTCGCTTCTTACCGCATCCAGGAATTGTGCAATGAACTTGTCTTTCATGTGTTTGATGGCATCCAGACGCATTCCGTCGAGGTTCAGCTCTTTGGAAACCCATTTTCCCCAACGATTCAATTCGGTGACTACTTCAGGATGATCCAAGTCTATATCATTGCATAATAAGAAATCGTAGTTGCCATTTTCATTGTCAACCCCTTCGCTCCACGCTTTGCCTTCACCCTGTATCTGGAAGATGCCACTCCGCTTTTTGGCATCGTCAAAACCGGTTCCTGAAAAATGATACCAATGCCATTTGAAGTCTGAATATTTATCCTTACGTCCATGGAAGCTGTATCCGGTCCAGCCCTGTATTTCGAACGGTTTTCCTAATGCTTGGGTTCTATCATTGGGATCGACTTCTACAACTATGAACTTTTCAGTGAAATCACCTCCTGCCTTATGATTCAGTACTACGTCCAGATAAACGGAAATATGATTTTTATGTAATTCATCGATCATTTCTTTCAGTTCTTCTTTCGTACCATATTTCGTTCTTACGGTTCCTTTTTGATCGAACTCGCCGAGATCATACAGATCGTAGGTTGCATAACCTTCGTCTTGTTGTTCGTCGGCTTTGTAAGCGGGGGGAATCCATACTGCTGTCACACCAATCTCATGTAAATGTGACGCATCTTCTTTTAATTGTTTCCATAAATTTCCGTCATTTGGCAGATTCCATTCAAAATACTGCATCATTACACCATTTTCCATTATCCAATGCATTTAGTTATCGGAAAATAACAAAGAAGTGTATGATAAGGTTTCTTGTGTTTACCCAAAAGCACTGAAAGAAAAGATATTGGCGTTTGTGATTAGACTAACATGCGTTATTTGTCTTGCCATCATATCCCCATTTAACGTAAACAGCTCCCCAGGCAAATCCGGCTCCGAAAGCGGTGAAAATCAAATTATCACCTTTTTTGAGTTTATTTTCGAAATCCCAAATGCATAATGGAAGCGTACCTGCACTGGTATTGCCGTAGTGTTCGATATTGATCATAACCTTTTCTAATGGTACATCCAGACGCTGGGCAACAGCACTGATGATACGTTGATTGGCCTGGTGGGGAACGACCCAGTCTATTTCATCTTTTGTCAGTTGGTTTCTTTCGATGATCGACTCACATGCATCTGACATATTGGCTACAGCATATTTAAATACTGTACGTCCTTCTTGGTGAAGGTAATGCATGTGGTTGTCAACTGTAAAATAAGAAGGGGAACAAACTGAACCACCGGCTTTCATGTGTAAAAAAGGAAGTCCTTTGCCGTCTGTTCTTAAAACGGAATCGATAACTCCTAAATGATCTGTTGTGGGTTCCAACAAGAAAGCTGCTGCACCATCAGCGAAAATAGGACAGGTGGCACGATCGGTGTAGTCTATCACAGACGACATTTTATCGGCACCAACAATAATGACTTTTTTGTATTTTCCCGAACGGATAAAGTTAGCCCCGGTTTCTAATGCATATAAGAAACCGCTGCAGACCGCTTGCATGTCGAAGGCAAATGCATTTTTCAACCCCACTCTTTCGCATAAAATGGAAGCCGTTGAAGGAAGCCGATAATCGGGAGTGGTGGTAGCTACAATTACCAGGTCAATATCATCCGGATTACTTTGAGTACGTTGCATCAGTTGTTTGACAGCTTTTCGTGCCATGTATGAGGTGCCGAGTCCTTCTTCATTCAGGATGCGTCTTTCTTTGATTCCGATACGTCCCATGATCCATTCATCGGTGGTATCTACAATTCTGGATATCTCATCATTAGTCAGGATATAATCGGGCACATATCCTCCAACTCCTGTAATTACTGCATTGATTTGTTTCATTAACTTTGTCTAAATAAGTAAGTTCTTAAGCGGGGGAAGTATAAAATGACTCCGAAAACTTACAACTTCTCGGATTGCATCTAAAATACCGGGCGCAAATATACAGAAAAGAAAGATTTATTCAATATCTTGTAATCTAAATGCGTTGAATTTCTTAGTGAGATTAGGATAAGTTATAATACAGAAATAGAATTAGGGAAATGATTAAATGAAGGAAGATAGGTTGCTTTGCAAGAAAAGAAAGAAATAATCAGCTCTGATTTTCTTAGTAAGAGTGAGGCCTTAATCTGATTTGTGTATCTGTTGGTTCAAGCGTTTTTGCTACTTCTTTACTTCTTTGGGTAACCATACTTTAGTCTGTTTCTGTATTTCTCGTTAATGCTTAGTAAATGGTCTATGTTATTCCGAAAGTATTTAATTTTCACGTTTTTGTTTATAAAAAGAAACTCCTGTAATTGTCAAAATTACAGGAGTTTATATCATTTGATCAAGAAACGGTGGTTACTTTGCCAATGCCTGAGCTACGTCAACTGCACAAGCTACTGTACAACCTACCATCGGGTTGTTACCAATTCCCAGGAATCCCATCATTTCTACGTGAGCAGGAACGGATGAAGAACCGGCGAACTGAGCGTCTGAGTGCATACGACCCATAGTGTCAGTCATACCATATGAAGCAGCGACACAACATCCCTGTAAGTCTTTGCAATTAGCTATCAATCAATGCTATAATAGCCAAAGATAAACTCCTTGTTATAAATTAAAGAACGAATTATCAAAAAGGGCTGCATCATGGGCAAATTCCCTTTAGACGAGAGTAATCCTTAGTAAGATTGAGACCTTAATCTGATTTGTGTATCAATGAAGTATAAGTCGCCATCTATGCCATAAAGCACATTGTTTGGGACAGCGTCAAAGACTTCGTATTGTTCATTGTGAAATTCGTCTATGTAGTCCATTTCAAATCCCAATGCTTCCATGTATTCTGCAATTTCATCTTCTGTAGCTTCACGCTCTGCTTGTATATGAGGTTGAATTAGAATAGCGCAAAATTCCTGCTGACTATTGTAGGTAAAACCTATCATCTGATAGGGCACATTACTAAAGAACTTATTATGTGCTGCCATGCGAATGAAGAAGTTCTCTAAATCGTCGCCTGCGTACTCAAAGTTATTTAACTTGTATATGGTTGCTGCACCATCATAAAAGACTTCATTTTCTCCCCCTTTGTCTAAGTAGATAACGGGAATGTTATTGAAGTCTATCCATAAGTCATTTGAGTTAGCGAACGATATTAACTCTTCGATTTGCCCTCTCTTATAGCTCTCTGTTGGTTCAAGCGTTCCTGTTGCTTCTTTGCTTCCTCTAACGATGCAGGCTGCTTGCTCCAAGATGCTATCGATTGGCGAGTGCGTTCCATCCATTGCTTGTGAAATTCATTGATATATTCCATAATCCTTTCATTATGAGTTTATGCAAATGTAGCTAATTTATAGCTATTGAACAACTATCCTTACTGATAAGTTGGCAGATTATGCAATATTTCATGTGATAGGTTATAGAATAGGGGCATCCTATAATTAAAGAAGAGCAGCATCTAAGTTTCCTCAAATGCTGCTCCCTCTAAATTAGGTAAGAATGATTAGTTAATCTTCTTGTAAGTGGTAGTAGTAGCATCATCCAGTACCTCACCTCCATCATCTGTATTATCCCAATCCTCAAAGACGAGAACTAATTTACTGGCAGTAAGTTCCTTCACAATGTAGATGTCAGTAAAACCTCTAAGCTCGTCAATAATAGTCAGTTCATTATCCTTCAAAGTCCATTTGTATAGCTGCCTGTCTCCATCTTGAAGGCATGTTCCATCTGCTTTAAACTCCCAGAAACCATCGGTATAAGCTTCATCTGAAATGGTAACTTCTTTACCGTTTTGAATTTCATGTACTCTTTCCCAAGTAGATTGCCACTTGCCAATCAAATTCGCTTGATTAATCTCTGGCGTTTTCTCGTCATCGTCCTTGCTACAAGATGATAGACCAACACACACAACAGCCATCATAAGGGCTGCTAAAATTCTAAATGCTTTCATTGTTTTAAGTTGTTAATGATTGATATTTACGTGAGTAATTAATGTATCTACAATATGTCTAAACACATCACCTGCCATCAAACTACCACTTGCGGGTAGTCCCATCTTATTGATGGAAACTATTATCGTGTATTGTGGATTCTCAGCAGGGAAGTAACCACAGAACTCTACAACATAGCTATCATCTTCAAGCTGTACAGTCCCTTGCATCCCTGCAATCTTAACTTTGTCAGAGTATGCAGGTTTACCTAATCCATCAGTGATGTTGTAACTCAAAGCCCGTCTCAGACTATCTATGTTTGATTTGCTTGCTATTTGTGGATTGATTACTACTGTGCTATCCTTGTAGAGTTGCGGTTGTACCATCTTCCCATTATTTGCTATTGCATTATAAAAGGTAAGAGTTTGGATTGGAGCAATGAGTTGGTTATATCCAATGCAGAACGATGCCCATGCTGTACTGCTCCATTCTTTATCTTTGGGAGTTACGAAGCGTGCAGGTTTTAGATTAGATATTCCTGTAATGCTATCTGGCTTACCATAATTCATTTTAGTAAGTAAATCAAAGTAGGATTGAGGAGTGTCACCAAATGCTATTTCCATTGCCTTATAGATTGCAATGTTTGAACTACAAGCTAATCCTTGTTCTATGTTGATTTCACCATATCCACCTCTATGCCAATTATGGTCTTTTAGTTCTCTGCCATGAACAGAGTAGATTCCACTTCCAACATCGACCTTATCAGATAGGTTTACTTTCCCAGTTTCTAATGCTGCCAATAGTGATATTGGGTGCATCAGACCTGTTGGGCGTTGTATGGCAAAGTTCGCACAAGGTTGGTAGTTCACACTATCTTTCCTTTCAAGTCCAACCAGAGCCTTGATTTGCCCTGTTTGAACTTCCATAATGATAACTTGCCCAGATTGAGCATTGATTTCAGATAGCTTACTTCCTAAGATAGAGGTTGCTTTAACTTGTAAAGTGCTGTCTATGCTGGAAATCGGTTCTGTTACTTGCTGTTTAGCTTGGCATGATAGTAAACACGTTGTCGCAAGGATAATTATATGGGTTTTCATAGTTGCCTTATTTGTAAACATTGACAAAGTTGTCACATGGTTATATATTATGCTCCTTGTTCTTTAAGTCCCACATCTAAATCATCCAATATGGACTTTATGAATGAAAATAACTCCATTGTGGTAGCCTGTCTTCCTTTGAACCTGTAAGATGCTATGGATGCGGCACTGCTACTTGATATGGTTTCTTGTAACTCCATGAATTGTTTCTTTAGGATGCGCCATTCCACTCGTATCTGTTGAAGTGGAGAACCACATTCCATATTATAGTAAATGATGTCAAATTGAACTTCCATTTCCTTTAGAAGCTGATTAGCTCGATTCACTGTCTTGTAAGCATTGAATAATCCCATGTTATTATAGTTTTAATATTTCTAAAATTGCTATTGCCTTGTTTCTCAATTCAAGAGAAGAATTCAAGTGATAAAGCCTATTAACCTTTTCATCCCATAGCTTAACGGCAAACAACGCTCCTAACGCACAAGTGTATTGGGAGCTAAAGATAAAGTATGGAATTGTATTTAGAGTAGTCAGAAAGTCATGTGCAGTAGGTGCTAATTCTAACTGTAATGATTTACCATATAGTTCTGCTAACTTGTTTGAGCTACAGACTTTATCATAGACCTTCTTAAACTTCTCCACTCCATTGTGGCGTATGTATTCATTAGAGAAACCATCTATAACTTCTTCTAATGTGTTTGCTAAGAATTCCATATATGTTTAATTCTGTTCTTGATAGTGATTGTATTAGGAATCTTAAACCAAAGGAGGTAGATTGTACATCTTAACCATATAATGTAGTGCTTTAAGTTCCATTTCATTAATTACTTCATCTATTGTTGCCATTTCAACAAGTAATTTGTGTATCATAAGTTTCTTCTGAAAATCCAAGTTACTAATCAATATCTGAACCTCTTCTTCTTTCATTAAGGCGGCTTCTTCGATTATTCCACCTAAGAAATCCTCCAAACTAAATCAAAGAGCTTTACTTGTTATTTCACTGAGTAAGCGATTCTCAAGAGAACCTCTACGTCCATCTGCATTTGCGATTATTATCAATGTATGTAATATCGCTAACCTTTCTTTTGTGCTAAGTGACATCTTGTTTAATATTAATTCCTCCCTATTCCTTTGGGAAAACTGTTATAATTGAAGCGTAAGGAACAGTAATATTTTGGTATTACTACGCTTATAAGTCTAATATCTTCTTTACGTTTTGAGCCAACTTATATCTAAAACTACCAACAGTGTCACAAACTGCGATTTTATTAATCCATTCAAAGACTACTTTACGCTTAGAGTAATCCATATTGTGTAAAACTATGAAAGCCTCTCTGGGAGATAACTGTGCGGATTGATTTGACATCTCTGGTGAAATTGAAAACTTATCATTTGCATCTAATAAGATACTGAGTGGCTTTCCTGTAGGATAAGACTGCTCTCCACATGCAGCAGTTCTAAGGATTGCACTAAATGCGATTAATTCTTTACTTGTAAACATAGATTCAAAATTGTGCCCACTTGTTCCCTTAGTAAGCGATTAAACACAAAGAGGACGTGGAAACTACTGAATATTATCTTATTGAGGCTCTCGACTGCCCAGCACAAATAATAAACAATAGTCCACGTCCCTATGCAGTTAATCCATTCAAAAGTAAGAATGATATGTAACAACAATCAAGACGTGGACGTTCTTGCCTACTACCCTTGTGCTTTGAAACTGTCGAGATTTCAATAAGGGATAATATTTAAAACGTCCTTCGTTAACTAATATGTCCTTCCAGTCTTTAACGCATTAGGTGTCTGGAATTGGTGCAAAGTTAAGAATTTACGTTTGAATAGCAAGAACTTATTGTTTATTTAAAGTTGAGATAAGCCTTAAGTGAGAAAGTTTGAGTAGGTAGCAAATTCACTTCTATTCTTATAAGAGTAAAATTCTCCACTTCCACACCTGCCTTGAATTTTCATCATTATGTCAACATATTGTTGGTGATTTATAATGGGCTATCTTCGACCTACATTTTAGAACTTTAGATGTGTATAAAATCTTGGAATTGGTATAATTGACATTATTATATAAGGGTAAAACACCAAACTTCTAAGTATTAGACTTTAGATGCTTCTCAACTTAATATTTGAGATGTACCATATATATTACATAAGGTGTAGATGGTTACTTCTCCGTTTGAAATTTAGGGTAGGACAAACTTAGATTGGGGTATATAAAACTAACTTTACTCTGGATTTGTCCTACCTATGGATTTCTATTCTATAAGTCCAGTTCTAACGAGTAACCGCTTGACTTGGGTAATCTGGAACTGGCAGCCCTTAGATGTTACGAAGCCTTGTTCATTCAATAGGTCAGCCATTTCAGATAATGATTTACCCTGCGTTGATAGTGACCGTAGCAAAGCTATCGCTCGCATATTATTAGGATTATTGTCTGCCTTACCTAATTGGATTCCCCTCGCTTTCTTAGCTTGTAATGATTGCTTGGTTCTCTGACTGATTAGCCCTGCTTCGTACTCTGCAATGCTGCTTATGATATGTAGGATTAATCTATTAGCCTGTGGGAAGTCGCAGAAGACAATCTCAACATCTGATTCCAGCAATTTAGATGTGAATGCCACATTCCTTGACAACCTGTCCAGTTTAGCGACAATCAGAACAGAGTTGGTTTTCCTGCACATTGCCAATGCTGTGAGAAGTTGAGGTCTGTCAGACTTCTTTCCGCTTTCTGTCTCAATATATTCAGCAAGTATAGGTTTATTCTTCACATGGTTGTGTATGATTTCTCTTTGGGCTTCCACCCCTAAACCAGATAGCTGTTGTTTCATGGTGGATTGCCTTAAATATGCTATGTATGTCTTCATAATTTATGTTTATTAACAGTTGGTTACAAATGCTGAACGAACGTTTAGCTTGTGTAAGTGGTAGATATAAAGAAAGGACATCAAGTTAATGATGCCCTTTCCTCTCTCAATCAACAATCCACTTAGCCCAAGAACCAAGCGTATTTGTTATCAAGTCCTTGCAGGACGTTGTTAATTCCTACACTGACTTCCGTAGCATTTACCGCGCGTTGCAGATAGCTATCAATATAGCTTCCTTTGTTCGCCTGCGTCAAAAGATTATGAAAATCGAACATTGATATAGTATTTTCCTTTGCTCCGAACACTTCGCTGTGATAGTAATCTCGGCACACGCTGTTTATCTGACTGTCCGTTATCAGAAGTCTTGGGATAGCTTTCTGTCTTGCAGGTGACAATGCTTGGAACATTCGCATACGACCTACGATTTGCGCGAACTGTGTTTCAGACAATGAAGTGTTGGTAAGCGTCTGCATCAAATGAATTTCCTTTGCTGGGTTAAAGCTGTGGAACAGTTCAAGCACATTCCGGTAAAGTTCGCTGATATTAGTCACTTCCATATTGAACTTTACACCTTCTCCCGTTAAGATTTGATTGCTACAAATTCTAACTCTCCACCCAATAAAGCAAGAGAATTTCTCCAAGCCCTTAGATGAGCGATATAGGTTTAAATCAGAGTAATTTCTTACCCCACCTATGCACAATTCAAGCCTTTGACCTCTTATTGTTTCGATAATGGTTGGAATGGTAAATGCAAAGGCAAGGCGTTGGTAAAATTGTGTTTTCTCACATTCCAACAGCTCCGATGCTTTCTTGCCCAGACTTTGCGGAGTTCTTCCACGTACTATGTGTGAAACTCTGATGTTCGGTGCGTTCACTCTTTCACCTGCATAGAATGAGGTTGCAGCATCATGCACACATGCAATGAAGTCTTGATGTGCGATAGTCAATTCTTGGTTAGCCCAAGTTGGAACGACACACCTATTTGTAAGCTCGTCCATAGTGATTGCATCGGTGTTGGCTTCCAAAAAGTTTACGCTCGGCTGTACAGTTGGTTCGTCTTGGATAATGGCAGCTTCTTCTGCGTACTCACCTAAATTAGATCTTGATTGGTTCTGTGCCACTGCTGGCATAATCTGTAATGTCTCCATAATGTAATTGAATTAAATTGATTATTGATTGATGAATAGCGGTAAGCGACATCCAAACTTATAAGTGTAGCACATGCCTTACATTTCAGATGATACTACTTACCGCTAAATAGCTATAAGTGCTATATAATTAGACTATTTTTATCATACGGCTATTTAGTGTTACACCTTAGAGATTCATTTAGTTGGAGTTTGGGAAGTTGGTTGGTGAGTATAGTTTTAATGGTGAATGGTGGTGTACCCCTATGCCTGTCTAATTTCTTATTTTACTTCTGGCAGGCATGAGGGGGTGTTAATTAGTAGTAGGGTAGTGCGTTTAACTCCCTTATGGTTTAGAGTGCTATATCCATTTTGAGGAATTTTACTTTAGATGCTTGTAAAGTCAATTTACAGTAAGGTGGGGATTATTCGTACTATCTATTAATATAATAATAAACAGTATGAAAAATCCCCACGATCTGTTACTTATGCTTGAAAGCCATTTTAAATAAGTCTTTTGGAGGTTGGGGAATCCACTCTTTACGCTGTTTGGCAATATCATTATCTAATAGTAGTTCATTAGGGGTAAGTTCAAATCCATAGGGTAAGTATTTCAATAGACCCGCATTATATAAATCCAAATTGTAATCCTCCACGCTTTTCTTACCCATTCTCAATTTATTAGCTAACTTATTAGGAGTAAGCAGTATCTTATTATCCTCTGCAATTAATAAGAGCTTGATATAATATCCTTTTACTTTGATATCCAAATCAACTTTCATGAAGAGATGGGACAGTGTTATAAAGTTGGGATATTCAAAGGGTGGAATGCAGTAAAGGCTTCTCATTGTAAAATCATATATAGGATGATTGATTGGTACAGGGTATCTCTTTCTAACCAACACAGCTTCTATATCCTTATTGAAATTCTTTAGTGCGTCCTCATTTTCTTTTGTCCGTTTGGCTAAGTCCTTGATTCTCCATCTGACTTTATAATAGTCATTTCTATATAAGGACAGACAGAAGAATCTGTACAGGTTAGATGGGTTGAGCTTATCCACGATAGACTTGTTAATGGTAGCATAATCTTGTCTAATTGTACTTATTCTGCCTTGTAATAGCCTTTGATTTATCTTCATATTCATTAGTAGCTGATTGAATATTGTTAGTAAATAGTAAATCTTTCTTTTCTCGTTCCATCTTGTAATAGTAAGCTGTGCCAAAGTATATCTTGGCTTCCTTTCTATTGTGGAACTTCTTCCCTGTTGGTAAATGGATTATCATAGTAATTCAAATATTAGTTGTTTAATAAGCCAATCTCTGAAATGCGATGTAATAAGTGGTAATATTATATTTGTTTCTTGTGTTTTTTATTTGTGTAGCTGCGTCGTAATAAAAAGGGAGAACTACTTGATAGCTCTCCCTTATCTTAATTGTGATTAAACTTTTCAATCCATGTGCTCAGTATCTGTGTATTCAGCGCATTGTTGTATAATGCGTAATTCGGCATTTTTAGTTTTAACAGCCATTGGCTCTAAAAGAATATCTTCTTCTATAATATAAAGTGAAGAACCAAATGCTTGTTTGATATGAGGTAATAATTTACAGAATTTATTAAGGGATTCAAATATAGATTCCATTTCATCTATAATATCATGGAAACAATCTTGGTAGTGAGGATTAAGATAATCTTTATCTTTTATTCCATGCTCAGCACATTTGCGTTGTGCTATGTATTCAAAACTTAAGTATTTATGGTACATTTCAGCAGGGTTATCTATCAATTCCTTTATGAATGCGGGAGTAATTTCATATCCCCAACTGTTGAAGCTGTAAATTATATTGTTAAGAGTATCTATTATTTCGTTTAATAAAGCAATCTTCTTGTTGTACATTTCTACATTAAAGTTAGTCATTTTCTTGTTCATAATCATCGCTGTAATTAATTTTATCATTGTTCATCTTGATGTAAACGGTGTAAACTCTGTTGTTTTTTTGTCTTCTCTTCTTGAGGTAGCTATTTTGTTTAGCCCAAACTCCGATGCTTGTTTTATTATCATCTACATGTTGAACCAATGCAAACTTGCGTACTTGTTCATAAGTCAGTTCTTGATAATCATTCATTTTGAATTTATAAAGGAAAATAATTAAGGAATCTAAGGGAAAGTATTGATTTGTCTGTGTGTCAAATAGAGAATTAGCCCGAAGTGGTAGCGGGTTTAAAAGGAATGGAGTTTATATGCCTTTTATGCCCGAAATGAACAGTTATTGAGTATGCTATTTCTCCTTTATCTTAACAATGCAAAGATACTGACTTTTAAGGGGGTGGCATAATAGTTATGTAACTTTCTTTGAAATTAGTATAGATGACTATTTGAGCCTAATTCTTTTATAAATTGTTTAAAATTTTATGTGTTTAAAAGAGTAATAGATGAGTTCTTGTTGATAATGTTGGTAGGACAAACCCTGTTCGAGGTGTAAAAGAGCTAACCTTTAGCTAACTTTGTCCTACCTGTAATCAGAGTAATTCAGCGGTAAGATAGTAACCTCGTTCTCTCTTCTTACCGATTTTACAAGGTTCAGCATCGAAGTAATCCTTTATGGTTTCTCCCCGAATAGTCTTATTGGGATGAATATTCAGTAGCTCAAAGATTCGGGTTAACTCGGATTCAATTTCAGAGCATTTGTACTTCAAACCAACCGTGAAGCTGTTCTTTACCAGTTTGACTGTTGAGTTGCACTTCATCTGTTTAAGAATGATAGCCTCATTCATCTGCTTCTGCGAGTAGTCCATCTCCTTAATTGCATCTAAGCCCAGTAGTTCGTATGCTTCAATCAATAATGAATCGACTTTCCTCATTTCATTTATAAAGTTCAAATCATATTCTGAGAGTGTCTCTGGTAACTCGGAAAGCATATCAACCATCTTCTTACGTTTCTCTCTAACTGTCATTTTGTAACCTTGCAATTTAAGATGCTCAAATTCTTCAAACGGGTATTCATATCCAATGCAGGAGGGACGGAACATATTGCAACTGTAATATAGTTCCTCTATTCGGTCACTGTCATGGTAGCTGCCTGTGACCAGCTTATCATCTATATGGTTATCTATGGCGAAGTAATTCTTATCTCCGTTCGGATACAGCATCTTGTTAAAAGGTAAAGAGCGCATAGCTTCCCCGAATGCTTTCTGCTCCATATCGGAAGATGCACTATTATAGAGTGTGTTAATTGTTTTATATGCGTGTTCATGCGCAAATAAACTCACTTGTATTTCTTCTCTGCTTGGTGTTGGCAAGTTTTTGTCGGTTGTGTAAATATGGGTAAGTGATTCAAGCCCATTTCTAAAACGACCTGCGATTTGTACACAGTCCGTGTGAATATCAAGCATGGTATATGATGATGCTTTTATATCTGTCAGCATCACTACTTGGGGAGAGTAATCTAAATCTAAGTCAAACGCATTGTTGAACCTGCCTGTAAAGAAGTTATATTTATTCATCCTGTCCGCTTTCCACTCATTATAGGCATTACCGAAATTTAACTCATGTTTTAGTTTCTGTTCACTCTTAGGTGCGCAGAAGATAGCCGATTCATTTTCAATGCCCAATTCTTTTATTAATGAATGTATGTAGTCTACCAGATTGATGAAGAAACTGGTAGGGGCATCATGCTCTTCTAAATATGTACGGACGGTTTGTAGCGTATTGTTGGTGTGTATGACGGTTATGTCTTGTCTGTAATCATAATTTGCATCTACGGTAACAGTGCGGAATTCTTGTTCTCTGAATCGGGGGTCAGACAGCATAATCGGGGTAGCCGAGACCAGAGCCTTCTGTTTAAAGCGGAAGAAGTCATTCATTGGCAGAACTATATCCTCTCTGTAATCCACGTCCTTTACCAGTAGATGTGATTCATCCATCAAACAGAAGAAATGAGAATAGAGGTCAATGCCTACTTGTGCGACTGCTTGTTTTATTTTCTGGAAACTCTCTGGGGTAGTCATCAGTTTATGATGTTCGCGGGGTTCTTGTAGATAGCGGATGATTTTATCTACCGTAACTCCCTCGTACACCCCAAATAGTTTGAATTTTTCATCAGACTTTGCACATTTTCCTTGAATCACCGGAACATTGGGTTCTATTAATATGGATGGTCTGCGTGAGTGAATTTCCAGATAAGTTGCTCCGATACCGGGAAACTTTTTAGCTAAGTTGATATTAGATTCTATTTCGGGCATTATGTCTGCCAACTTCTGACCTTTATTGATGATGTATGGGTTCATATATTATGAGTGTTAAGAGAATCTGTAAAAGTGTCGGTTCTTTTGATTCGGAAGTAAACTCTACCAAACTTAAATATTGCTATGAGGTTTATGTGCGACTGAGTTTCTCTTAAGAATGGAATCCTGTGTACTTTCTGCTTTGCTTCAACCAGCACTGTAAGGACTGCTAATTGAAAGTCGGGTAGTTGTTCCAGTTTAGATGGGAACACCCTAAAATCATCAGGACTTCCAGTTGTCAGATAATTAACTATCCATTTCCAAGAATCCGTATTGAGTTGGTATCTTAGTCCTGTTATGTTTGGTGTACTTATCCATGCGTTCGGTTTGTTATCCAGTTTTATAGATAGGTTTCTTCCCTGTTCCATCAACTGTTTTAGTTGTCGGTGTGCGGATTCATTGTCATATGCAGGGGGTAATATAAGATTCATGGGCACTTGATTTTGTAAAGGAGAGAGAGGTTTTACCCTCCCTCCATGTTGCAAGATTGTTATTCAGCTTTTCTCTGATACAATAGGTTCTCAACTTCCACGGTTTGCTTGACGCAGAAGTAAATCACCGCTTGTGGGTTTAGGGTAGTGAACACAACTTGTGAAAACCTATCTCCTTTATTTGTAATGAAGTCTTCTCTTATGCTCATCGGGAGGGTAGAGTTTACATATTCTTTGAACATCTCTAACTCAAAATTCTCTCTTTTGTCTATAATATCCTTATTCCCGTGTTCTCGAAATTCTTTAAGAGGGTTCATATCGAATATCATAGCCTTATGAACTGCATTTATTAATGAAGAGTTAGCCAGAGTTCCGAACTCTTCCCTTGTTCCGTTTGCATATGTCAGAAACACTTTGATAGCTGGCATTTCACATCTGGTTTGGAATCGTAGGCAAATTCTATCAGGAGTTAGCTCCAAAGCTTTGATGAGACGGTTAACATTAACCATATCTACTTTATTGTTTTCCATATTCATCTTGTTTCAGATTATCTACTTTATTATTTCCAAGTTCTATTTCTGAAGCTGTCTCTTCCACAAAGCCACGAAGTTCTTGTAACACATCTTCGATTTCATCCAATATAGTGTCAATAGAATCTAAAGAAGGGTCTTCTTCTGATTTAATAATCATTGTCTTTAGTACTGTTGGTTCTATGTTCACTTTCATTATGGAGAAGTATGCTTTCTGAAGGTTAAGCCAATTCTGTTCGACTATATCTGCGATTTCTTCAGGTGGTACTACATTACTTATAGTTGCGTTAGCTGGTTCTAAACTTGGGTTTACTAACTCTGCAAAATTTGCTGTATTTGCTACCATATTATTTATATTTTTATGGTTTCATTACTTGTACCCTTTCTCTGTAAGAGCGTACAGGTTATGAACGTAAAGGTGCACCATTTATCATTCGATAACAGTGGCAAAAGTATTATGAATTTAGGAGGAAGAGAAGTGATTGAGGGTAAAGGGCTTAAGGGAAAGCTGGTTAATGGCTTTCCCTAAAAGCTAATGGTTTGATTGTTAGAGTGGTGCGCAGAAGTAGTTTGACGTACTTACAGGGGCATAGTCCGTGCACTTTTTTATGGTATCTGCTATTTTCTTACCAACATCTATAGGTTCTTTAATGTATTCAATTTCGTTCAAGGTTACTGTTCCATATAGCTTAATCATAAACTGGTTTCTCTTGGTAATAGGAGTATGCAGATAACTTGTGTAGAACCATTCTTGCTCTGCGATGTTGGCAAGGTATAAGAATCTACCTATGAATGTTATTTTACTTGGCTTAACAGCAGTAATATGAGCATCCAGAAAGTATCTGAATAGTTCCACGAAGAATTTCATCTTTTTAATTCTGACTTTATCCTCTACAATTTCCAACGCACTGTAATATGTGGTATCTAAAAAATCATCATTAGTATCACTCAACTTGGCACAGAAATCTTCAAATAGGGCTATTAGTAAAGGGTTACTGCTTGAAATTGTCTCTTCTTCGCATGATAGGGTAAGAGAATAGCCTTTCACCTCTTCTTTGTTGATGAGTTGCGACATTTTCTTCACTATCTCACGAATTGTGTACTTCTCGTTCTGCGAGGAGTAAGTGAAGCAACTATTGGTGAAATCTGTAATAAACAGGAATAGTAACCAGAACTTATCTGCGTTCAATTTATAAATATTGAGTGTGTTTTGAATTTTATCATTGGATAAGTATGTACCATAAGCCTCTTCAAACTCTTCCATCAGAATTGGATGTCTTTGTCTAAATGTAGTTATTGCTATGGATACAGCCATATCCTCTGCATCCCTTATTACATCATAATCCTTTAATTGCTGCTTATTGGGATAACAGTATTCTCTTGCTACAAATATGATATATTCTAAGTTGTCAGTTGTTAGTTCCATAAGTTCTAAATTGGTTCGTTAGCAAAGTTAAAAAAATAAACCCCACCTACATTGCTGCAAGCAGGGTAATTTGTGAATAATAGAGTATGCTTTAATAATCAGAATCTCCTGTGAACGTATCCATCAGTTTATCCATTTGTTCACCAATGCACTTGTCTATTAGCTTTGCATAGTGGGCGGTCATTCTTGTATTAGTATGTCCTAACATCTTAGAAACGACTTCCAGAGATATGTTATTGGCTAAAGTAACTGTGCTTGCAAAGGTGTGTCTACTTGTGTGGAAACAGATTCGCTTATTAATTCCACAGAGAATGGCAATATCCTTTAGATATTTGTTGATGTCCGCAGGGTCTTGAATAGGGAGTAGCTTCTCTCCACTTTTGTACTTATCCAATATCAGTTTGGCAATAGGGAGTAGGGGAATGCGTGATAGAACTCCTGTCTTAATTCTACGCTTCTTAATCCATATTCTGCCTGCACTGTCTTTCTCAAAGTGTTCTGATGTTAATGTTTTAATATCAATGTAACTAAGCCCAGTGAAGCATCCAAAGAGGAACATATCTTTAGCTCGCTCCAATCTTGGCAAGGGAGTATCAAAATTGATAATCTTCCTCAATTCTTCTTCATCCAAGAAATCTATATCTACGGGTTCTCGTTCTACCTTATAGACATTTACAGGGTTATAGGATATATAAGAGTTGGCAACAGCTAAATTTAGCAACTTCTTTAAGAACTTTAAATGCTTGGTGCAGGAGTTTTGTCCCATCTTCTTCTCTCCTAAAAGGTAAGCATGGAATCCTTGAATGAAGCCTAAGTTTATCTCTCTTAAATATAAGTCCTTGCGTTCATATTTTTTCTGAATAAACTCTTTAAACAGTCTGCCTGTGTATTCAAACACCCAATAAGTGGCAGGGGCAACAGTTTTACCTACCATTGCTTTACGCTCTGCGTTGTGTTCTTCCAAAACTTCCAATAAAGTTTTCTCATTCAGAGCTTCCACTTTATCTGTGATAGCTTCTTTTAATAGTTCGGCAGTGATAAGATAGCCCTTTTGGAGTAGCTCAATCTCTTTTTGATATATCTTATTCCGTAGTTGAATCAGATAACCGTTGATTAGCTGGGCTTCTTCACTCTTTCCTTTTACAGCTTGCTTCTCTTTGTTCCAATCAGCAGCAGGTACGTGTTTGCCTGTGCTAAAATAAATCCTCTTTCCATTAGTGGTGATTGAAACCTCAATAGGTGATAGACCTTTCTTGTTTTGCTTACTTTCTCTTAATGAAAAGTAAACCATTGTACAATGTTTCTCCATTTTAAATTAAATGTTATATGGAGTGTATCGCATTGTATTATAGTTGATTATGCTAATTCTTGCAGCCGTTTTTAGAAAATGGCAAATTCGGCTGCAAATCGGCTGCAAAAGTAACCTATTTATGGCTTGACTTGATAAGTAATTGGTTCCTCTTTGCATGGGTTGTTCTGACTTAAATAAGACAGAATTTAGCTTGTTACCTCCTTACCGATTCACTATTCGTTAGCTCTCAATAATGGGTGATGCAAGGTGCTTCAACCTGTTATTCAAGTAAGTTACCACAAATAAAAAAACTCCTGCAACCACAAGGATTACAGGAGTTTATCTATATAAAGTAATTTAAATTACTTGCTCAATGCCTGAGATACGTCTACCGCACAAGCCACCGTACAGCCTACCATCGGGTTGTTACCAATTCCCAGGAATCCCATCATTTCTACGTGAGCAG
>OWIW01000323.1_pt1 | contig 37164 bp, 40 predicted proteins | sample 2433821 | NCBI WGS metagenome assembly OWIW01 (sample SAMN05065751, study PRJEB22554) | human gut metagenome | biome: ENVO:2100002; feature: ENVO:00000062; material: ENVO:00002003 | host: Homo sapiens | place: USA | reverse complement strand
TAGCGAGTGTCTCGTGGGCTCGGAGATGTGTATAAGAGACAGGGGCTTTACAAGGGCGGGTGCTTAAATACAAAAGGCGCACCACAAAACCTCAATTTTTGAGGTAGCGTGATGCGCCTTCAGATGTCTGTTGGCGTCCCAAAGCGGATTTGAACCGCTGTTAACGGCGTGAAAGGCTGTATTTCTTTCAGCTACTAGTCTTTGATTCTCAAAGACTTTTTTTACCTACATGCGAATTTTTCCCTATATACCGCATGAGGTAAGAAATGGCAATACTGAAAGACGCTTGGCAACTTTGTAATTCTTTAACTCTTTGTGCTGACTCGAAAAAGGGAGTAAGAACCGAACTCCGTAGGTGGGAGCTTCACCTCTCTCACCTCGAACTGTCATATCGGAAAAAAGAATTTGAGCCCACAAACCATCTACCACTGTCTGAGCTTGCTCAGACGTGTCCTGTATACCGCAAAAGAATATGAACTCAGCGATACAAAATTGCCATCGTTTCCAATGCCTAAAGTTAAAAATCAACGGTATCGCTTCCTGTCAATTGATGAAGCTAATATGCTGATAACCTGTTTATCAAATAGAAAGTTTTTTTCTAGTATGCTTTGGCGAGATTTGACTGTGCTGTCCATGAATACAGGAATCAGACCAAATGAACTTTTTAATCTCAGGCGATGTCATATTTCTTTAAAAAATAAAATAATATATGTGGCTGAGAGTAAGAATGGAGATTCAGGATACATAAAAATGAAACCTATTGTTGCCTTGATATGCTGAAAACATTTACCTGCCTCACGTGAGGCATTGCTATCCCATAAGGAAAATGGAGAAACCTTTACGCAGGCAGGATCTCCATTTTGGAGAGCAGTAAAACTATGTAGATTTAATGAGGATATAACCGATCCGTTATATAAAGTTATTTTTTATACGCTGCGCCATACTTTTGCGAGTTGGTTGGTTATGCAAGGAGTTCCATTATATAGGGTAAGGAAAATGCTTGGACACAAGACAACGATAATGACGCAAAGATATGCCCATCTTTCGCCAGATTACATGAACTCAATAGATAATCTGCCTGATTTTGATATAAAAATATAATTAGCCATCCGGCTGAGTTCAACCAACACTTCAAGCAAAGGAAGGGGGTGCTTGTCGGTGCATCTTCCGCGCCCTCACTCCCTGCGGTCGTTCCGGCACGGAAGCAGGCCTGTTTTTTCAGAATCTCTTCCTTTTTTCTGACGTTGAAACGCCTTTATCAGTTCCCCCCAGATGGCTTCTTTCACTTGTGAAAGCCATCTGGGGGGAACTGCTTAAAAGGCAGTTTTCAAATCCAGAGGAAAAAGCTCCGGGGGAGTGGGTGGATCAAAGGCGATGGTGAGTCGCTGGGCTGCCAAGTGAAAGGAACAGTCAACAATTGTGGAGGATTCCGATGAAGCAGGGTGACGTCTTTGTGAGCAGTTGGGGATATGAGCAGACGAACGTCGATTTTTATGAAGTGGTGAAGGTGACGGCGAAGACCGTAATGCTGATTCCTATTGAACGGAAGGTTCAGCTAAAAGGCTTCATGCGGTATACGGCCATGCGATTCCGGGGAGCGGGAAGGGAAAGGCGTTCAGGAGACGGATTATTGATTGTTTCGATGTTCCGGCGTGTCGCATCACCAGCTACGCAACTGCGAGACTGTGGGATGGAAAGGCACGGGAAGGATCGTCCTATGCCTGAGTGAGGGAGGCCGTTCCGGGAAACGGGACGGCCTTTCCCATGGACGGGAACTGTGAAAATGATTACTTTAAGACAGTGAGGGACCAACAATGCCTGTCATCGCAAGGTTCTACGGTATCATCATCAAAATGTACTTTTTGGCGGGGGAACACAATCCGCCTCACTTCCATGCCATCTATGGCGAATATGTCGGCGTCATAGGCTTGAATAAACTTGATATGATTGAAGGGGATTTACCCCGTAAGGCATTATCTCTTGTTTAAGAGTGGACTGGAGAACACAGGGAGGCTCTGCAAAAAATGTGGGATACTCAGGAATTTATCCAGCTTCCCCCTCTCGTTTAAGTAGGAGGTACGCAATGTTCTATCGTATTCATTCCGTCAACCCTCTTCCCAATAAGCATCTTTTGGTCTGTTTTTTGGATAATACGGTAAAGCAGTACGACATGGAGCCACTGATTAGGTCCATACCTGCTTTTCAGATACTGGAAGAGCCAGTTCTCTTCAATCAGGTTCGTGTTGATGCGGGGGGATATGGTGTTACTTGGAATGATAATCTAGACCTTTCCTGCAACGAACTGTGGGAAAAGGGAGAAATTGTGCAATAGGTTCTTTTTATTTTTATATATCATTGAAGGCGATTCGGAGACGGATCGCCTTTTTCTTTGGGAGAAACCATGAACGGCAAGCTGATGTTGTATCTAGATCAGTTTGGAAACTATTTCTACGCGAGAACTGTCAGGGAGCTGCGGGGGAAGGTTGGAAGCAGCGGGAGCAGAATCGCAAAAATGTATGTTAGAAACGGGGCCGACGGTGAGCCCCGACATATCGGTTATGTCATCGCGGGGCATTGGCTGAGGATGTTTGCGCCAATAGAATTACCCGTAAATCTGTAATACTGTATTTATATGACCCTGTATTATAAGGAGAGTTCGCTTTCTGGGGGAAAAGGAAGAGATGATGGCCGCTTCCGCAAAGATGCGGAATCGGCCCATGGTTCCTCCCGTGCCCTCGACGAACATCTCTTTTGGGTCAATAAGTAGAAAATTAACTGTAAGGATTTTGGATGAAAAAAGGTGATATTCTAGTAAGTTTGTGGGGAATACGCATGTCAATGTTGATTTTTATGAGGTGGTGAGGACGACGGCCAAGTATGTATTCTTGGTGGCATCACTAAGCCATAGAGAGAAAATTCATTATATGCAGTACACGGATATGCCTGTTTGGGGGAGTGGATACGGTGCGCCGCTCAAGAGAAAGATCATTCAACTCGGTAGCAGTGAGCCATTTTGCCGCATTTTTTCATCTAAGCGCGCAAGAGTATGGAAAGGAGGCCCTGAATTTGGATCGTATCCTCTCTTCCCGCGCGGGGCAGAGCCTCCGTCACTAGAGGCGTAACTTCCAGACTGGCCATGTGCGCCTGATGGCCAGCAACCGGAAGTTCCGGCCCAAACAACCCCACGCCAAAGAAGACGACTAAAAGGATACACTTGTGCCCACCTGATAAGCCTAGGATATGGCATATCGGGGAAGAAATAGGGCGAACTATTCGCATGTACAGGGAACAAAGCTCACGCCAGTATCAAGGCTCTCCGCGTCCCCATATGCGTAGGGCGCATTGGCACGGTTTTTGGTCTGGCACAATCAAGTCCAAAGAAGGGGTTGAGCCTATTCCACGAGAGTTTAAACTCCGGCGGCTGCCACCAATTCCTGTAGCTATGAATGATGAAGGAGATAGATAAGGAAGGAGACGCCTGACGGGACACCTGCGCTCCTTGTACAAATGAGCTTATTCGGCAGGGCGTTCTCATGAAAAAAAGTGGGGTTGTGGATATACAAAATGCGCCTAATGGAGCGACCTAAAAAGAAAAAGCTGAATCAGCGTATCCAAATCCTCCATAAGTTCCACCTTGGCTCTGCTTCCTGCATGTGCCGCAATGAAGAGATATACCCTTTTCGCCTCAGAAATGGGCCTAGAATCGTTTTTCTAGCGTTTCACGGGGATATGCCCAAAAAAAGAAAGCCCCGGAAAAGGGGCTTTCCGGGGCTTTATCACTGCTTCAAAATTTCCTCTTCAAGCGCAGCAATCAGTGTACTTCGTACTAGCGGGCAGAAAATACGCTCTACGGGGCTACTAGCGGCCTTATTGGGTTGGCTGTGGGTGTTTCCTTTCCGCATATTGCCGTCGTGGAGTGTTTTTTAAAATGACGTGGATACTCTTCTGTGTGTCTTTTGATCAAAATAATATGCCCTCATTGGAATATTTTTGCATATTTGTGTATGAAGTATTCTCGCTTTAGGCACATCCATTTCGACACGAAAACCAGTAGAAAAAACACTGGATGTCATCGATGAAACAGCCATTTCTGATACAAAAATAGTGATTATTTCTTCAGAAGGTACATCTTTTAAATCGAATTTTGATCTTGCATCAGCACTAAACAACAAACTACATTTGTTTATTTGTTTCAATTCTAATGCAATGCATTGAATTTCTTTAACGTCAATACAGTCAAGAATGATTTCTTTTGCCTGTGCATGTACAAAAAAAATAAATATAGATATTAAGAATACAAACAACTGTACTATTCTGTATTTTTTACTGTGCATAATAGTTGTGCATCATCAAAATTTGTTACAAGTACAAGTTTCCAATCTACAGGAGCTTCACGAAAATATGAAAACCTAAAAACAACGGAACTAAGAGGAAGCAAATAAGAACTTTTTGATTCTTTACCAAATTCATTATAACTGTCAATATTTACATCTGCACAACGTACGGGGTTCAAATTCTTTATATGTACATTAATAACTGAAGTCGCTGAAAAAAACAAAAAGAGAGGATAAGTATCTCCCCTCAAGAGATCTGTAACAATAGGTGTATTTTTTATCAATGCCTTTTGAGCTGTTTTTTTAGGTAAGATTCGTTGTATTTTACATTTGCAGTTTGGATGAGGACGTTGTGGTTTTTCAAAAAAAAGTTTTTTAGCAAAAGACTTGCATTTCTCACAAGCGCCTTCTTCTGGTGTAACAATCCAAATATCAGGCTTGATTAGTAATTCTGGATCAAGTTCACGAAGTCTTTTAGATGCACGCTCTTCTTCAAGATCTTTTATGAGTTCCTCAAGTGTACCATCTCTGTACATAGCATCCTCTCTTAGGTTACCGTTGCTGGTAAAGAGTTGCTAGCAAAATTCAGAAAAGAAAAAAGATTGAACAATGTCAGCATATCAAAAGTCTGTCGGCAGCTTCTTAAAGCAGCTATCAATGAGCTTATTCGGCAGGGCGTTCTCATGAAAAAAAGTGGGGTTGTGGATATACAAAATGCGCCTAATAGCCAACCTAAAAAGAAAAAGCTGAATCAGCGCATCCAAATCCTCCATAAGCTCCACCTTGGCTCTGCTTCCTGCATCCGTGGAGCAGCTCCTCAGCTGTTCCATAAGGAGGGGTGCGCCTAACGGCGCATCTTCCGCGCCATCGCTCCCTCCAGTGCAGCCCCCTCAGAAGGAAGCAAGCGAACAGCGTCGGGACCCCCAACGGCTTTATTTGGCTGTTCCCTATCTGGAGCGGAAGGCGGCGAAGACGGCAGGGGCAAAATGGTACAGCATCGCTCAAAGCTGGTATGCCGGGCCACAGGCAGACATGGAACAGTTGAAAAGATGGCTTCCGGAAAATGTGAAGAGCAAACAGCTTCCCGCTATGACTCCCGGTGAGGAATTTGCGGAAGCCCTGCGTTCTGTCGGATGCATCGTCGAAGGAGAGCATCCGTTGATGGACGGTGGGCACATCGAATCAGGACGGAAGGCGATAGGGCGGGAACCTCTTCAGGGTTCTATGTCGCTTATATGGATGGGTGGCCAGCGGGGTACGTGAAGAATAATCGGACGGGAGAAGAGGTGCGTTGGAAAACGCAAGGGGCTTTTATAAGCCAACAGAATAAAGCAGCCTTCCAAGCCGAATGCGCCAGAAAACAACAGGAGCGGGCCAAAGAGCAGCTTCTTGAACATGAAAAAACGGCAGAACGTGTGGCCGGGCAGCTCTCCTGGATGAAACAAGACGTGCCGACTCCTTATCTGGACAGGAAAGGGCTGGCTCCCCGAAGAGGAGCCTTTTTGGCCAAAGATGGAAAAACGACTTGCATTCCTGCTGTTGACGCAGATGGAAAGCTGTGGTCCATGCAGTATATTCAGGAAGACGGTACAAAGAGATTCGCCAAAAACAGCCGCAAGGAAGGGTGTTTTCACCCTGTGGGCGGCATGGACGCCTTACGTACCGCTCCTGCTATCGTCATAGCTGAGGGCTACGCTACGGCAGGGAGTATTTCTGATGCCATAGGTCATGCGACCGTCGCGGCTTTCGACTCGGGGAATCTTATGGCCGTGGCTACGGCTCTTAAAGATAACTACCCGGATAAAGCCGTAATCATCGCGGGAGATGACGATTTCCATCTCCTTAATCATCCGAAGATTTGAGCCAATCCCGGACGTGAAAAGGCGGAAAAGGCTGCACAGGCCGTGGGAGGTAAAGCCGTTTTTCCTGTTTTTGCTCCCGGAGAACGGGAAAAAGATATGGCCGGTTTTACGGACTTCAATGACCTTGCCCAAAAGAGCAGATTGGGCATGGCTTCATTAGCCCGCCAGCTTAAACCGGCCATTGAGAAAGCCATTTCGGAAAAATCCGCTGAACTTGAGAGAAACAAACAACTGGTTCAATCCCATTCTGAAGGGATGAGCCGCTGAGGTGGGTCATGAGCGAAAAAACGGAATTGTCGGCACGAGAGGTGGAAGAGGCCGTGCGCGCCGCATACACGCGACCGGACGAAGCTACGACGCTCAGGGAGTCTGTCGAGGCAAAGTGTGCCCTGCTTTCCGTCCCCGGACTGGAGGTAGAATTTGATCCGGAGGAAGCGGAGCAGTGTGGCGCGTTCATGGAGAACGCTCTGAGCGAAGAAGAGGCGGCGGACGCATCACAGGATGTGATCTCTTGCTGACGAAAAAGGCGTTCTCTTTAGAGAGAGCGCCCTTTTCTTTTTGTATTGATTGAAGTGTGGGGCGACAGTGTAAGAACCACTCAGTAGTGATGCGGAGGAGGTGTGTGCTGTCCATGATGTGGCGGAGGCGGTGTCACCGGTCCCCGATGATGAGGATGGCAACCATAAAGCCCTACGGACAGGGCCAAAACAGCCAGTAATAGAACCAGACGATGCATAGTTTTTCCTCCCTAATAACCCTGTTTTTTCAGGTATTCATCAAGTGCTTCCCGCACTATGTCCACTTCTTTCCGGCGTTCATCGAAAGCATACTTTCGGAGGCGTTCCGACAATGACCGAGATATGTTGTACATTTTCCTCTGGTCATTTTTCTCTGGCAGAGATTCTTGTATTTCTGTATTTATAGTGTTCTGTATTTTTGTATCACTAGAAGTCTGTATTTCTGTAGCATTGGGTTCCGTCCTGGTGAACAGCCCGCTGGGGCTCCCTTTCTTTACTTGGTTCTTCCCTCTATCCCCGAGTCCCATAGCATCCCTCCGTCCTTTCCAGAAATTCGGCAGCAAAGGCCGCATAATCTTTTGCGCCGTAACTGCCTCGCTTGTAGCTGAACACATCCTGCCCATTACTGGGGGCTTCCGCAAGGCTCACGTTGTCGCGGATGCGGGTCGAGAACAGTGCGTCTCCCCATTCGTCCGCGAGGGCAGCGGCTACATCTTTATTGAGTGTCTTTCGGGCATCAAAAAACGTCAGGACGAGTCCGAGGATTTCCAAATCGGGATTGAGATCACGGACAAGTTCTGCCGTCTGCCTGATGAGCGCGAGTCCCGCCAGAGCGTAATATTCGACCTGTACCGGGACGAGCAACCCGTTCGCCGCATTGAGGGCGTTGACGGTCAAAAGCCCAAGAGAAGGTGGGCAGTCAATCAGCACATAGTCGTATTCGCCCGCAACAGAAGCGAGAGCCTTCTTTAACAGATTTTCCCGCCCCATTCGTCCGGCAAACGCCAGTTCCGCTTCTGCAAGCCGGATGTTGGCCGGAAGAATATCCAACCCCGTTTCCAGCGTGCTCTTCGCTCCAGCGATGGGGACGTTCCCTGCTAGGACATCGAAAACGGTTCGTTCCAGCGTTTGCGGCTCAAGACCGCAGGCATCGCTCAGATTCCCCTGAGCGTCCAAATCGAGCAACAATACTCGTTTTTGGGCATCTCTGGCAAGCTGAACACCCAGACTATGCGTCGTCGTTGTCTTGCCTACGCCGCCTTTTTGATTGGCTATTGCGCAGATATACATCTTGCTCTCCTTGTAGATATGTACTTATATTATTACATGTATACATTATATTGTAAATACATATTTATGTAAATTAGGATAGAGCATAAGGCGCGAAGCGTCTTATGAAGGATTCCGCTGTGCGGAATCCTTCAGCAGCTCACCGTCCCCAACAAAAGAGGAAGAGGGTGCGCCGGAGGCGCATCTTCCGCGTCGTCGCTCGCTGCGCTCTCTCCGTCACGGAAGCAGGCCCTTTATTTCCAGATTCCTTTTTGGGCGTTGACACGCCTTTGAGCAGTTCCCCCCGAGGGCTTCTTTCACTTGGTGAAAGCCCTCGGGGGGAACTGCATAAAGGCAGGTTTCAACTCCAGGGAAAAACTCGCAACGTCCAAGGAGGACACGATGGAAAATCTGGAAGTGGAAATCATCACAGCGACGAAGGTAGCCGACGAAGACCGGCTGAACTTCTGGCTTCGGCATGTTGGCATGACGAAAATGCTTTCCTTTGAGCGGCATGTCTTTTGTTGGATGGAGAGGCTTTGTCCGCACTATGATGTAGGATTCTGGGAATTTTACGACTTGAGCAATGGAGGATTTTACATCGCTCTCGCAGGTGAAAAGAAAATGTGGCTCACATGGCCTGGAAATTATTTTAACGATGAAATGTCGGCAGATGCCGCCGGAATAGTCGCTACTCTCTATGTGCTTAACGATTTTGCCGAACAGATCAGCCCTGCTTTTGGAGAAAAGCATCGGCAGCTCTATGACTACATCGAGTCACATCCTGAAGCCCAGGCGATCTACGCGGCCATAGACTAACAAAAAGTCCTCTGCCGGAAGCCACCGGCAGAAGACAAGAAAGGAATTCATGAGATGAACATCAAGAAATCCATTGATAGAGGATACGCGCAAGCCGAGGGTTCCGTCAAATTCTATATGTTCACGCTGCCCGGAGAACCTAAATCGTGCAAATGTACCTTTCAAGAAATGATGCGGCTCATCAAGGAGCGTTGTCCGAATGGTAAGACGAAGGAGATCCTACTCGCCTAACCTGTTAGCCAGGGACATCCCATTGGGGTGCCCCGTCATGGAGGTTGTCATGCGTGCTGTCTTTTCGGGGTTGAGTACGGTCATGTTGCTTCTCGGCGCGGTATTCTGGCTTGGCGACGAATGGAGGTGGCTTATGGATTTTCTCCTTCAGCTTTTTCTGTTCTGTCTGTTGGGAAAGTTCATACTTGTGCCCGCCTACTTTTGGGCTACAACATTCAGATCCGCACAGACTCTCTCTCTCTCTCTCTCTCTCTCCAATAGGTAGTTCACCGAGCCCGGCGCTCCAGTGGCCAACAGCGACGTAGTGATAACTTGTCTAGCCACCGTGTCCACGGAGGAACACGCCCGCTTCATTAGGGGGGTATGGCTATCTTTTCCCATCAAGTAACCTGATGGGTAAATTGCAAAAAACATACACAGGAAAAGCTCTCATCGCATATGGCCTGTCAATAACATTTTGGCGATAGTGCCTAGGCGAAGGAGGCCCATCCTTGAGAGGTATGTATGCAACCGTCTGGCGAGAGAATGCAACACTCACGACCGGGGAGGCCCTGCACGAGCTTCAGGGCGTCGGTGGGAGGGAGGATGGACAGCGCGGTCGCGAGGGTGTCCGCCTCCATCGCCGTGCCTGCGACGACCGAGACGCTTCCCACGGCGGGGCTGAAGCCGGAGGCCGGGTTGATCAGATGGTGATGCCTGCGCGAGGCATCATAATAGATTTCGTAACTGCCGGACGTCGCAATAGCCTTGCCGGAAAGCGAAAGCTCGCCCGCATAGGTCGGCCCCGTGGGTGACTGCACCGCAACCCGCCACGGCACACCCGGCGACTTGTGCCCCGAGGCCATGATGTCCCCGCCCGCATTTACGAGATGGTTCTTCACCCCGGCGGACGTCAGGACAGCGGAAACCCGGTCCGCAATGTACCCCTTGGCGATACCGTCCAGCGTGATGCCCATACCCGAACGCGCAAAGGACAGATCCGTTCCCGAAACCTGAAGTCCCCGGCGGCCCACCAGGGCGCGGGCCGCCCGAAGCTCCGAATCGTCCAGCGTCAGCTCGCCGGAGGGATTGCGGTGTGCCCGGAAGAGATCGATCATCGGCTGCACCGTCACATCGAAACTCCCGCCCGTCAGTGCGCCGTAAAACAGCGACCGGTTCACCACCCGTACCAATTCGGCGGGCGCGGCCCGCAGACGGCCCGCACGGTTCAGCTCGCTCACCGGCGTGCCGCCGTCGTGCCGGCTGAACACCCGCTCCAGACGCGACGCCTCCGCAAAGGCCAGACCCAGCGCGTCCGACGCCTGCATAGAGGAAACGCCCGCCACCGAAACGTCCACGAACGTCCCGAGCATCACTTTCGTCTCGCGGGACACGGCGGCCTGCGCAAGTCCCGGAACCCCTAGCCACAACCCGGCTCCGGCGACGCCCGCCATGCCGAGGAATACCCGTCTCGTCATCATGATACATTCTCCTTTGCTGCGGGAGCGGGGGACGCTTCCGGGGCCGCCTGCGCCGCGGACTTCGCGTCCAGCGGCTTGCCCGGAGCCGACGTCGCGCCGGCGGGGGCTTCGGACTTCAGAGGCACGCTCGGACAGAGCACCCGCAGGGCCTTGCGCGCGCACGCGGCGGCGCAGGCTTCCCCGCATTCCGGGCCGTAGGTCAGACAGATCTTATGATTGATGTGGATGCGGTCGTTCTCCAGCGTGACCGCACCGGCGGGACAGCTCTTGACGCAACGCCCGCACTTGATGCAGCCGACCTTGCAGACTTCCGTCACGGCCTTGAGCCTGTCTTTGGTGGAACAGAAGACCATCACCCGGGCGCGAGCCGGAACGAGTTCCAGCACGTTGCGGGGGCAGGTTTCCGCGCACTTGCCGCAGCCCGTACACTTGGAGGCGTTCACCCGCGCAAGGCCCCCCCGCACTTCGATGGCGTCGAAAGGGCACACCTGCACGCAGTCCCCGAAGCCGAGGCACGAATAGGAGCACGAATCCGAACCGCCCACCAGACCGGCGGCCGCAGCACACGAAGGCATCCCCTGATAATCGTAGCGCAGTGCCACGTTGCCCGCCACCTTGTCACAGCGGCGGAACGACACCAGCGGATCCGAGGCCGCCACCGTCTTGCCGGTCAGTTCGCCCACCGCGATGCTTGTTTCCGCACCTCCGGCGCAGCAGCGGTTCGCGGGCACGGCGGGGTCCGTCGCCACGGCGGTCGCATAGCCTTCGCAGCCCGCATAGCCGCAGCCGCCGCAATTCGCGCCGGGCAGGGCCTCCAGCACGGCCTGCACGCGCGGGTCTTCCTCAACATGGAAGACGCGGGACGCCACGGCGAGCACCGTCGCCGTCACCAGCCCGAGCCCGAGGAGTACCAGTACCGATATCATAACCATAACGGCTTTCCTTTTCTATGAGGTCATACCCTTGAAGGCCATGAAGGCCAGCGACATCAGCCCCGCCATGATCAGCGCGATGGGGGTTCCCATGAGTGCCTTGGGCACACGGCAGGTGTCCAGCCGTTCGCGGATGCCCGCCATGAGGATGAGCGCGAGCATGAAGCCGAGGCTCGACGCCACCGCGTAGAGCAGCGAGGTGGTCAGGTCGTACTCCTCGCGCTGCACGAGGATGGTCACGCCCATCACCGCACAGTTGGTGGTGATGAGCGGCAGGAAAATGCCGAGCGCGGAATACAGCGGCGGGAGAACCTTCTTGAGGAACATTTCCACAAACTGCACCAGGCCCGCGATCACGAGGATGAACACGATGGTCTGCAAGTAGCCGAGCTCGAAGGGAACCAGCACATACCGCTGCATGAGCCACGTGCACAGCGTCGCCATAAAGATGACGAAGATCACCGCGCTGCCCATGCCGACGGCGACCCCCTTGTCGCGGGAGCAGCCGAGGTACGGGCAGTTGCCGAGGTACTGGGCCAGCACGATGTTGTTGACAAAAATGGCGGAGATGAAGAGTTCGAAGACACTCATGATTTGCCTCCCGAGCAGCCACCACAGGACGCGCAGCCGCTGGAGATATTTTCGGGTTCTTCCCGGCCCTTGCGCTTGGCCTGCCAGCGGTTGATCAGATTCATGGCAGCAAGGATCAACCCGAGGCAAAGAAACGCGCCCGGAGCCTCGACCATAACAGAGAAGGGCCTGAACCCCTCCCACATCACCGGCGTCCCGAACAGCGTTCCAGCCCCGAACACTTCGCGGATGGAACCGAGGAAAGTCAGGGACATGGTGAAGCCCAGCCCCATGCCCAGCCCGTCCGCGATGGCGAACGGGACCGTGTTTTTGGCGGCGAAGGCTTCGGCCCGGCCCAGGATGATGCAGTTCACCACGATGAGCGGCACGAAAATGCCGAGCTGCTGGTACAGCGGGTAGGCGTAGGCCTGCATGAGCAGTTCCACGGCAACCACGAGCGACGCGGAAATGGCGATGAAGCAGACGATGCGGACTTTTTTGGGAATGATGTCGCGCACCAGCGAGATGAGCATGTTGGAGAGCACGAGCACGAAGATGACCGCCAGCCCCATGCCAAGGCCATTGTCGGCGGTTTTGGTTACGGCGAGGGTCGGGCACAGCCCGAGCACCAGCCGGAACGGGGGAAGCTCGGTCCACAGGCCCTTGGTGAATTCCTTGACGAGTTGCTGCATAGCTTTCCCCTTACTGCCAGGCCTTGACGATTTCCGGCTTGAGCGCCGCATAGACCTTCGCGGCGTTGCCGAGCGCGGTCACCACGCCGGTGGAAGAAATGGTCGCGCCGGAAACGGCGTCGATGTCCCCGCCCTGCGACTTGAGCCGCGCGCCGGCGGGTTTGCCGGTAAACTGTCCGGTGAAGGCCGGGTCCGCCACACGCGTGCCGAGTCCGGGGGTTTCCTTCATGGTGGTGATCCCGATTCCGGTGAGGGTGTCGCGGTTCACGTCGTAGCCGACCATGACGCCCACGTCGCCACCGAAGCCCTTCCCGAAGTGCTCCAGCGCGACGGCGACGAGCCTGCCGTCCTTCTTGCCGGGAAACACGGTCACTTTCGCGCCGTCGAGCGTGAACGTCTTGCGCTCCGCGATGGGCGAGTTGTCGATGTCGGCAAAAACCTTCAGGATCGCAGGCCCCTGCACATAGGTGAGCACCTGCTCCTCAATACGCGGGGCCGTGGAGATCTTGAGGTAGGAGAGCGCGAACCCGGACAGGCCGCAAATCGAGGCGAGCACCACAATCATTCTGATGATGGCAAGCATGACCTACCTCGCTCCGAACGGTTTGGGGTGGATGGAATCGAGCAGCGGGGCCAGCAGGTTGATCAGCAGGATGGCGAAGGGCACGCCGTCCGGATAGATTCCGTAGACGCGGATGATGATCACCATCGCCCCGCCGATGAGTCCGTAGAGCATCATGGGGATTTGCCGTCCCGGCGAGCTGGCCCACTCCGTGGCGAGGAAAAAACCGCCGAGGAAGGTGGAGCCGGTGCACAGGTGGAAGAAGGGTGTGGCGAACCGCTCGGCATCGATCACGTTGTACAGCGCGGCGATGAGGAAAACGCCCACAAAGAAACTGAGGGCGATTTCCCAGCGGATGGTGCCGCGTGCGGCGAGATATGATCCGCCGATGAACAGTGCGCCCGCCTGCGACGCGCCCAGCCCGCCGATCTGGTTGCCGAGGAGAAGGTCGGTCAGGTCGATGTGGCTGACCGCTCCGGCTCCGAAATATTTGAGCCGCACCAGCGGATCGATGAAGCTGGTGTCGAGCTGCATGGCGTTCGGGTCCATGAGCGCGGGCCATGAGACGTACAACATGGCCCAGCCGACGAGCGCGGTGTTGACAGCGTTGGCTCCCAACCCGCCGAAGGCCATCTTGCCGAGGCCAATCGCCAGCGCTGCCCCGAGCATAACCAGCCACCAAGGGGCGTTGGCGGGCAACAGAAACGCGAACAGCAGGCAGGAAACCGCTCCGGAAAAATCGTCCACACTGATATCCTGGCCCATGATCTTCTGACAGAGCGCCTCGGTGGCGATCCCGGTCACCATCGCCAGTGCCATAACCCGCGCCGCCGGGATGCCCCAGTGCCACACCGCCATGAACGACGCCGGAGCCAGTGCCAGCAGCATTGCGTAGCTCGCTTTCTTCACCGTCCGCCCGCAGTGCCAGAACGGCGGCGCGCTCACCGCCAGCAGTACCGGCTGTTGATTCGTTTGCGACATCGGCCATATCCTCCTGAAAGCTTCCCTCTCGCATCCCCAGGCTCCACCCCTCTCCTTTTAAAGACGGTTGTAAGGGGGGGACGGGGGCGGTTTGGAAGTCCGTTCCTGTTTGGAGCGCATCGGGCCGCGAATGGTTTTCTTTACGCTTTATCAGTACATAATAGATAGTTACGTAAACCCGTTCGCCTTGGACACGCTCCCTGTTCGTCTTTCTCAGCGGTGCGGAGACATTCCCCGTTCCCGTTCGTTTCCTGTGCCGTACGGAGAAAAGGCTCCGTTCCGGTCTGCTTTTCCATGCGGGCCGGAATAGGTTTGTTTTCCGGACGCTCGCTCCAGCGGAGGGCTTCCTCCCTCAAGTGGCATCATAAAAATGCCGTAACATCAGTTCATTGCTAAAAAAATATCTGTTTTCAAGAAACCTAAAAGGCAGAGCCCGCCCTTCTGGGATTTTCCTCCCAGAGCTACTTAGTCTTCAGTTCGACCAGTCTCTTGTCCCGCTCCATCTCCGCAAGCTTGCGCTTGGCGAGGCGGATGTACTGGAGGACGGGGCGCCGGGCGATACAGACATACCCGCAGAGGCCGCACTCCAGACAGGATTCGATGTGCTCGGCACGGCAACGTTCGTGCAGAGCGAACTCCGCGTATCGGCTGAGGTTGCTCGGCTTGAGCCGCGCCGGACAGACCAGCACGCACGCCCCGCAGCTTACGCAGGGGCTGTGCCCTTCCATCGGTGGGATGGTTCCGGCCTCGACTACGAAAATGCCGTAGGTCCCTTTGGTAACGCTGCGGTCGAGCCGGTCGAGGCTCTCGCCGCGCAACGGGCCGCCGCGCACCACCGTGTCGCCGTCCTTGAGCCGGATGTTGGCGAATTGCAGCAGCTCCCCGATGGTGGAGCCGTCGCGCACGATGTAGTTGCCCGAGTGTTCGTAACTGCCGATGGTGACGACCGTTTCGATGAGCGGACGTCCGAGGCGGCCCACGCGCCCAAGGCTCCAGATGTTGTGCAAGCCCACGATGCCCACGCCCTCGGGGTTCTCCTCGCCTGTCACGGCCTTGATCACCAGCTGGTCTACGCTGTTGGGATATTCCGGCTCGACATAGGCCAGCGGGATGCCCTCATAGGCCACCTTGGAGCCTTTGGGCACGGCGAGGATCACGTTGTCCGCGCGGGCCATGCGGCGGTGCAGCTCCATGCCCGTCCGCAGGTTCTCCACGTGCGACACAAGCATCGGTTCCGCCCACGTTACGCCCGGATCGGGGTTCAGGGCGTTGATGATCAACGTCTTGCATCGCCGTCCAAGAGAGCGGGTATTCACGCCCATTTTTTTCACAGCGAGGGCCAGCTCATCGCCTTCCAGCCCCTGCCCGAGCAGGTCCACGGGCTCCACTTCTGGGGCGTCCTTGAAAGGGGCGGTGGCGGTCAGAAACACGCTGCGTTCCGTGATTTCGCTGATTTCGCCGTGGATGGAAGCGAAGAGGTCGCCCTTGTCCGGTGCAGGATGCTCCCCGAGGAGCATACCCGGATAGACGGGGGTTTTCCTTTTCAGACCGGAAACCAGCGTGAAACCTTCCCGGTTGAGCCTGACCAGCTTGGGCGACGGCCCGTAGCTGAAACGCTGCGTCACCCCGTAGACGAGATGGAAACGGGGATCGTTGAGGATCTGGAAACGTTGCTTCATGACAGTCCGCCTATTTCGTGTGGCACTGGTTGCACTGGTCCTTGCGGAACGGCCCCTTGCCGTGCTTTTCGTGGCATTTCATGCAGTTGCCGTGGAAGGCCTCCATGCGGTCGGGGATGAGCTCCGAGGCCTTGACGTTTCCGTGGCAGACCGTGCAGTCGGCATCGCCGGGGTTCACGTCCACGGGCTGCCCGGAGGCGAACAGCTTGCGGTTGTCCGTAAAGGGATGGCAGCTTGTGCAGCCCTTCATGCCCGCGTCGAACCATTCCTGATGGCAGTCCGCGCACTTGGCATGTGCCGCGGTCTTCATATCGGGGATGTCCCCCATCGGCTTGTCGAGGTGGCAGGCCGTACAGCGGGCGGGTTCCGGCTCGATGTCGGCGTTGGCATGATGGCAGTCCGTACAGGAAAGGCCGTACTCCTCGGCATGTGCCGCGTGGTCCCACTTCGCGGGCGCGCTGCCCATGTGGTGGCAGGTCGCGCAGGTCGTCTCGTCGTCCGCAAAGGCAGCGACGTGATCCTCCCGGAAGGAGCCGTCGAAGTCGACACCGTGGCACGCGCCGCAGGGCTGGACATTTTCGCGCGCCTCCGCCGATTCGTGATGGCAGGTTTCACAGGCTACCTTGTAGTCTTCAGCGTGCCTCCGGTGGTCGAACACGACCCGTCCCCCGGCGTTTTCGAGCAGGAGGCGGACAGGCGTTTTCCCAACCGTGTCATGAGTATAGCCTACGACCGCCACCAAGGCCATCAAACAGCAAAAAACGGTGACAAAGACATGACGTCTTGGCATGACAAACATTCCTTACCTTAAAATACGAGGGAGCGATAAGGCCGCGGAGTACCGGGGCAGGGTCCCCGGAAAAGGGGACGACTGACGGTGTTGATACCGTTTTCATGTTAGGCGGCATAGCCGAGGCGGGCATTGGATATCTATGCCCGCCCCCTGCGGTTACGCACCGCCGTTCCGGCGCAATGTCCCGAGCCTATTCATCGTATGGATAGCCGGATGCGACGAACTCCTTAACGTGACGTGAATTGGGGTATACTCCTTTCGCGGTCAGTTCCTTGAGCGCGCCGGATTTGTCAAACCATTTGGTATGCAACAGTTCTTCCGATTTGTGGCCGAGCGGCTTGCCGAGGTAGGATTCGTACAGTGTCCGTACTTGCGCGTTGTCTTGGGAAGCTCTTTTGGAGAATTGTTTGTCGGCACCGTAGACGCCATTGATACGATCTCCCATGTACTCCTTGAATGCTTTTACCGCAGCCGCGGCCTTGCCGGTCATACGGATACCGAGAAGGATTCCCCCTGAAAGCATACAGGCTCCCTTCAGAAAACCGCGCCGGGTCACAGTGGCGAATGACATGGCCTTTCTCCTTTAAACGTTGGCAGATTGGGCGAGACGTTTCCTGAATCCAGCGAAGAAACCGAGGGCTTTGCGTTCAAGCGAGGCGAACAGGGACGGCATAAGCGGCTGCCCTCCGCCGCAGACGCATCCCCCGGGGCAAGCCATGAATTCGATGAAATGGTACGGCGAGTTCCCCGCCTTCACCTGCTCGCAGATTTCGGCGAACCGTTTGGCTCCATGCACGACGGCAAGGCGGAGTTCCGTGCCGTTCAGGGTCACGGTATATTCCTTGAGGCCGCTCAGCCCACGGACCTGTTTGAAATCCCATGAATCCGGGCGGATTCCGGTAACGGCCTGATACGCGAAGCGCAGTGCCGCCTCCATGACGCCGCCGGTCACGCCGAAGATGGTGGCTCCGCCTGTGGATTCTCCCATCAGGCTGTCGCGTTCTCCGTCCGGGAGGCTGGCGAAATCAATGCCTGCCTTACGGATCAGGTAGGCCAGTTCACGGGTCGTCAGGGTGGCGTCGATGTCTTGCTGTCCGCTGGAATTGAGTTCCGGACGTAATCCTTCGTATTTTTTTGCGATACATGGCATGATGGACACAGTATAGATGTCCTTGGGAGCGTATTGCATCCGCTGCGCGCCGTAGGTCTTCGCCAGCGCACCGTTCATGCCGATGGGAGACTTGCAGGACGAAAAATGCGGCAGCAGTTCCGGGTAGAACGTTTCGGCGTATTTCTGCCAGCCGGGGCAGCAAGATGTGAACTGGGGAAGATCTTTTTGGCCGCCCAAGCGTTCCACAAACTCAGACGCCTCTTCCCATATGGTGACGTCCGCCGCGAATTCCGTGTCCCAGCAGTGAGAGAAGCCCAATGCCTTGAGGGCGGACAGCATCTTCCCAGTAGTCACAGTTCCGACAGGCAGGCCAAAGGCTTCGCCGAGCGCATAGCGCACGGACGGAGCCGGCATGGCCACGCATTTCACGTGGCTGTCCTTGAGTTTCTCTTCCAGTTTGGGGACCCATGATCGAACCTCGTATATCGCCATCGAAGGACAATGGGTCAGGCACTGCCCGCAATTGATACAGAGCTCTCGGTATTTGATGGTATGCGGCTCGAACGTTTCCCCGTAGATGGCTCCAGTAGGGCAGTATTGTTGGCACGTATCGCACCCGATGCACTTTTCCTGATCGATCTCAACAAAGGTCAGGCTGTCAGGTTGTACCCCTGTTTCGGGCACATTGAGTTCGTATTCGACATGTTCCATAACGACACGTGTCATTCTATCCTCCTGTCGCTCATAAGGTTACAAAAAACTGCTCCACCCCCGGCGCGTCATGATGACATCCTCCCTGTGCCGCATGGAGTTTGGGGAATGGAGTGTTGGCTTTCCATGAGCATGGTTGCCTCCCCGCAGAACTGGCGGCTAAAACCTGAAATCTCGCTGTCCGGTCGCGATTTTCTCCAGACGTTCGGTCGCGATGTGCCTGATCCTCTCGTTCGGAATGTTGCCCAGTTCTCTCCGGATCAGCGCCGAACCGGTACGTCGCGCCTGTTCGGAGGCGTAGTCCTCCAGATACTCCTTCAAAGTCATCAGCGCGTTGGGATGACAGCAGTCGGCAATTCTGCCGCTTTTGCACAGCGCCATGAATCGGTCTCCCGTCCTGCCCTCCCGATAACAGGCCGTACAGAAGCTCGGAATGAAGCCGAGCTCCATCAGCCAACAGACGACCTCGTCCAGTGTCCTGTTGTCGCTGACGTCGAACTGGGCCGAGTTTTCCTCTTCGGGGGCCGGAGAACCGTACCCGCCGACGCTGGTTTTCGACGCGCCGCTGATCTGGGATACGCCGAGCCGGATGACCTTTTCCCGGGTGGCCTTGCTTTCGCGGGTTGAAATGATCATGCCCGTATAGGGGACGGCAAGCCGCAGGCAGGCGCAGATCTTGGCAAAGGTTTCGTCGTCGATGCCGTTGCCGAACTCGGCTGGATCGATGTCGTCAGCCCGCTTCACCCGGGGGACGCTTATGGTGTGTGGGCCGACGCCGTGCACGGCTTCAAGGTGCTCCGCGTGCATCAGCAGCGCGGCGAACTCGTAGCGATACCTTTCGAGGCCGAACAGGACACCGATGCCCACATCGTCGATTCCACCCTGCATGGCTCTGTCCATCGCTTCGGTATGATAGGCATAATCGTGCTTCGGCCCCGCCGGGTGGAGCTTCTCATAACTCTGCCTGTGATACGTTTCTTGGAACAGAATGTAGGTCCCGATTCCGGCGGCTTTGAGTTTTCTGTAGTTCTCGACGGTGGTTGCGGCTATATTGACGTTGACCCTGCGGATCGCCCCGTTCCTGTTTTTGACGCTATATATGGTTCTGATGCTTTCCAGAATGTATTCAATGGGATTATTGAGGGGATCCTCGCCGGATTCTATGGCAAGTCGTTTATGCCCCATGTCCTGAAGAGCCGTCACTTCTCGGACGATGTCTTCCTGCGTTAGTTTTTTCCGCGCAATATGCTTGTTTTTCGCATGATATGGACAGTAGGAGCAGCTGTTTATGCAGTAATTCGACAGATACAGTGGTGCGAACATCACGATGCGGTTGCCGTAGATATCCTGCTTGATCCGCTCAGCAAGCGCATAGATTTTCTGAACTTTTTCCGGCACATCGCAGGCAAGAAGAACGGATGCTTCGCGATGAGAGAGCCCCTTCTTTCGTTCCGCCTTTTCGATGATGGAATCGACCAGCCCGAGGTTGTTCCTGTTCTCTGACGCGTATGCTATCGAGGCGAGGGCTTCGTCGTGGCATATGAACTCTTCGGCATTCAATGACGACGGATTATACATGGCTTATGTCCTTATCATGGTGTTTGATGAAACGGTATTCCCATAATGTCTGTTTGATGCCGGACCTTGTCTGTTCCGCAACTATCTGAATATAATGAATATAAAACACTATTAAAAACCCTACGCCTGCGTGTTACTTTTGTCAATATAATGTTACGAAAAAAGCGATTACGTTCTCCAATTCACAATGGCTGACTCGTGGAGCAAGTATCCCAATGGAATCACTGGATGTCGGCCAACCTTTTTTTACTTTCCAAATAAAATTGAAGAAAAGGAAAGAACCAAAAGACGGTTGAAAGAGCAAAGCGATGGAACAGGCTCATACCGATGGGGCCGAGACAGACCTGGATCACATCTACGTCCCCTGTCTCATCTGCACCAAGCCATAAATATATATTTATATAAATATGTAATCACATAAAAATATAAAGACAACGCGAAGAAAGGACTCTTTCTTCGCGTTGTCTTTATATTTTAGCTGATTATTTCCTTATCACCAGTTCTGGGTATATTGCTCTGGATATGGGTTTCCCATTACATTCTATCCTGTTATCTCTAGCAGAAGGTCATAAGCTGGAAGGCCAAGTAATCACTGTTCCAACGAGGATCGAAGCGCCCACGTTTTTGACGAACTTGTGTAGGATTAAAGCTGATTCCATTAGCAGCCAGACCCGGCAAGGAGTCCAATTTTTTGTTGCAACTTGTCTGGTTTTATTTCATCTTTTTGATTTATGCTGACCGTAGGATACTTTTGGACATGCAGTCGTCACGAAAAAGACATCCGTTGAAGGAGGTAAAAACACATTTGCAATTGTTTGTCATAGCAGCTTCTTCGTATCATTTTTCTGGGTCGCCAACCAACTGAGAACGGACCCTAGGCCAACCATACCTACGCCGAACCAGAAAGAAGGTACTGGAAGCACGGAGAGCCACAAGCAGGTGAACAGAGTGGAAAAGATGGGCGTGAAATAGGATACTGTGGCGAGAAACAAGATATTTCCGTGTTGTATGCCTACTTCCCATAGGGTGTATGAAGAACCAAAGCATATCGCGGTAATCAGGACGTTCAGAAAGGCTTGAGGAGGTACGGAGGGGAAAGGTTCTCCAGAGACGAAGCTGCGAAGCCACAATACGATGGCAATAACCAAAAAGAAGATATGCACGATATTGCTGGATTGTGTGAACAGTCTTGCCACGTTGCAGTAGAGTCCCCAAAAGATGGCGGCGATGAAGGCCAGAAGATAGGGAATGGGGTTGGAGGAAACATGTTCCATGAAAAGAGCGAGGTCGAAAGCCCCTCCGGAAACGCACCAGACGATTCCCGAAAAGGAAAACAGCAGGCCTGGGTAAAGATAAAAACGCGCTTTCTGCTTTAGAATGATCAGAGAAAAAAGCACAATCAGGCAAGGCCACAGGTAATTGACAAGCCCGACTTCCAGCGTTTGCTGGCTGTCATGGGCAAGCCCGATGGATTGGGAGAACAGTAGTTCATAGGCGACGAAGAAGAACCCGCCGATGAACAGATACGGCTTGGAAAGTGTCTTGAGGTCAGGAATGCCCTGTTTCAGAAACAGCAAAAGCGCGCCGAGGCTATAGACCAAAGCGGCGCCTAGTGTTGTGCCGAAGACTTCAGTTACGCTGCGCATAAGCGCAATTAGCATACTCCATATCAAAATGGCGCAAAGGCCGCACAGGGTTGCCCTTATTGAACTCATTGTTTGTTTTTTCCGTATGATGAAACAAGTCCGGTACACGGAATGAGCGTGTACCGGACTCTGTTTTTATTTCCAGATGGATTCGGCAATTTCCTTTATGAAAGCGATCTTAGTCCATTGCTCCTCTTCTGTCAGCAGGTTTCCTTCTTCCGTGGATGCAAAACCGCATTGAGGGCTGAGGCACAGCTGGTTGACGGGCAGATAGTCCGTAGCTTCCCGGAGCCTTTCAATAATGGACTGCTTGTCTTCAAGTTGCCCTGTCTTGGATGAAACAAGTCCCAGAACGACCTGCTGGTCCTTCATGAATCGGAGAGGGCTGAAATCTCCAGCCCTGTCGCTATCGTATTCGAGGAAAAAGCCGTCTACCTTGGTATTGCCGAAAAGGATCTCCGCTACGGGTTCGTAACCGCCTGAAGAGAACCATGTGCTGCGGAAATTACCACGGCAGATGTGCATGGTGACGGTCATATCCACCGGCCGCTCGGAAAGAGCCTCGTTGATCATGGACACATAATCCCGTTCGAGGCGATCCATGTCGAAACCGCGGGCGATATACCCGGCTCTTTTTTCCTCCGAGCAGAATTCCCCCCAGCTGGTATCGTCGAATTGCAGATATCGGCATCCCGCCTCGTAAAAGGCCGCGACGGCCTTCTTATAGGTGGCGGCGATGTCCGCAAGAAGCGTGTCATTGTCTCTATATCGCTTAAGGGGCTTGTACTGCTGATTCCGGACGGCGGTAATGAGGTGGAGCATGGACGGGGAGGGAATGGTGAACTTGGCCGGAGAGTCCCCGGCAAATGTCTGTACAGCCTTGAAGTCTTCAATAAAAGGATGACAGCTGAAGCCGACTTTGGAGACGATTTCGATGGTTTCCGCCTTGGTCTGACGTTCCTTGAAAGCAATGGAGCCTTGTTCAGCCGCAACTTTCCGGACGCCGTCGAGGTTCCAGAGGAAATCGAGATGCCACCAGCTGCGGCGGTATTCTCCGTCGGTGACGGCACGGAGGCCGAGGGCCTTTTGTTTGGCTACGAGTTGGGCGATTTCGGCGTCTTCGACCTGGCGGAGCTCCCGTTGGGTTATCCGCCCCTGCGCAAAGCGCTTCCGTGCCTCTTTGAGGGCATCGCTCCTGAGGAAACTGCCGACGATATCGTAACGGAAAGGGGCAACCGTTCTTTGGGATGCAGCGAAAAGGGAACCAGTCATTTGTGGAGTCTCCATTATCGGGTAACCTTGTTTTGCGTGTCCGAGTATTCCTCGCGGAGGACCCGCACGGCCTGTACCATGTTGCCAAGCGAAAGCAGCGTTTCAGGCCATCCCCGGGTTTTGAGCCCACAATCGGGATTCACCCAAAGTTTTTCCGGGGCGATAAACCGTAAGGCCTGTTCGAGGCGCTCCAATATTTCTTCCAGGCCGGGAACGCGGGGGCTATGGATATCATAGACGCCAGGGCCGATTGCGCTTGGGTATTTGAAGTCCACAAAAGCCTGTAACAGATCCATGTTGCTGCGGCTGGCCTCAATGCTGATGACATCGGCATCCATGGCGGCGATCCACTTCAAGATGGCATTGAACTCGCTGTAGCACATATGCGTATGAATTTGTGTCGTATCCTCGACACCTGAAACGGTCAGGCGGAAGGCGTCGATGGCCCATTGTAGATATTTTTCCGCCTCATCCTCCCTCAGAGGAAGGCCTTCGCGGAGTGCGGCTTCGTCGATCTGGATGATCTTTAGCCCGGCCCGTTCCAGATCGAGCACTTCGTCGCGGAGGGCAAGCGCCAGCTGGCGGCAAACCTCCTCGCGTTCCAGATCATCACGCACAAAGCTCCAGCACAGGATAGTCACCGGCCCGGTGAGCATACCCTTCATGGGTTTTCGGGTGAGGCTCTGTGCATAGGCGAGCCATGAAGCGGTCATTGGCTGCTTTCGGGACACGTCGCCATAGAGGACGGGCGGCTTGACGCAGCGGCTGCCATAGCTCTGCACCCAGCCGTGGTCCGTAAAGCAGAACCCTTCGAGCTGTTGGCCGAAATATTCCACCATGTCCGTGCGCTCCGGTTCCCCGTGGACCAGCACGTCAAGCCCGAGGGCCTCCTGATGCCCGACGATTTCCCGGATGGTATCTTTCAGGAAAGCTTCGTAGGCGTCGGGGGAGAGTTCGCCCTTCCGGTATTCGCGTCTTGCCTTGCGGATAGCCTCCGTTTGTGGATAGGAACCGATGGTCGTGGTCGGGAACAACGGTAGATTGAGGGCTTCCTGCTGTTTCCTGTACCGATCGGCATAGGGGCTTTTCCGGTTGAGCATCTCTGGGGTGACGTTTCTGCACCGCCTGCGGACGGCGGGATCAAACGTTTTCATGTTGAGGTGTCGGCTTTCGTTGGCCAGCCGGTTTTCGTTGAGGCACTCCGGAGACCACTCGCCGTCGATCGTTTGTCCCAACAGGGCGATCTCGCCGCACTTCTGAACGGCAAAGGCCATCCAGTTCTTGATTTCGGGATCGAGACTGGTTTCCAGTTCCAGATCAACGGGCACATGCAGCAGCGAGGAGCTCGAACCGACGAACAACCTGTCGCTCCCGAGCTTCAGTGCTGCGTTCCGTAAAGAAGAAAGCGCTGCGGCGCAATTGGTCTTCCATATGTTGCGGCCATCGACGACGCCGAGCGAAAGGTGCATATGCTCTGGCAAAGCCGCCAGTACATCGGAAAGCTGAGCGGGTGCCGCGCACAGGTCGAGATGCAGCCCGCTGCATTCGGATGCCAACGCAGTATCGAGGTTATCCCTGATGGAACCGAAGTACGTGGTCAGAAGTGTACGGGCGGAAGGTGACCCCTTACGGAGCTTGTGGTACGTCTCTCGGAATGTCTTCCGCAGGCTTCCCGACATATCCGTGCACAGGATCGGTTCGTCGATTTGTATCCAGTCGCACTGCGGGGCAAGACGTTCCAGAAAACTGATGTAGATTTCCGTAAGTTGCGGCAGGCTGTCCCAGCGGGAAGACTCCGTCCCGCCCTTGGAGAGCGCGAGGTAGGTGATGGGACCGAGCAAGACGGGTTTGGCACGAAATCCAAGTTGCCCCACGCGGATGACATCGTTCTCCAGCCATTCAATGGAGGGCTTGAAGGATTGGTCAGCGGAGAGCTCCGGGACGATGTAGTGGTAATTGGTGTTGAACCACTTCGTCATTTCCATGGCCGGGATGTTGCGGTTGCCGTCGCCCCTTGCCATGGCGAAATACGTGTCGAGAGCAGAACCGGCGTTCTGGAAACGGTGCGGGATGGCTCCCAGTGCGACGGTCAAATCGAGTACATGATCGTAGAGGGAGAAATCACCTACAGTGACGAAGGAGAGCCCCGCATCATGCTGGAACTTCCAATGCCGTTTTTTCAGCTCGTCCGCGGTTTCGTGGAGCTGGTTTTCGGAAAGCTCCCCTTTCCAGTACCCTTCAAGGGCTTTTTTGAGTTCGCGGTTTCGCCCGATACGGGGAAAACCTAAAATGTGCGTTTGCATTGCGTGTCCCTTTCTACTGTTGAAGTTGAAAAGTCCACGACCCCATCACCTCAGAAAACGGCGCAAGATACCTGAGAAGGCAATTCCGGCGTCACTGTCTGATCGCGAGACAGTCGTGTTCCAAAGCATACAAGGCGTCTCCTGGCTTCTGATCCCGTTCTGCTAAGCCTTCCCACAAATGCAGTGACGTTAGCGGGTTATATCAGTTACAGTGGCGCGTCCGCGACGGATTTGCACCGTCTTCCGTTTCTTGTATGCATAAATCAAGATTTCTTTATATAAATTTAGATCCTCTGTCAATAGGGGCGTTTGCCCTGAATAAAAAATCCCGGCTCTTTGAAAAAAAAAGCCGGGAAATCAGATGGAGTGAGCGTATTCTAAAAAATGTGATTTTGTGTAATTATATGCTTATAGTTCTTTCTCAGTCCTGATTGAAAGCGTAATCAAACGTATAATAGGTTAAAAAGTATTTCTGGTGAACTTCAAAAGACCAATGCTCATCTCTGAAGATGCTGACGGCGGCGATCCTGTTTCCTTTTTTAAGAGAATCGATGAAGCGCTGATGCTCCTCAAGATGAACGTTTTTCCATTCTAGGGAATAGCTCCGGCGGGGAAAATCGTACTCCCTAGCGGCCCCAAAGCGTGCTATGGTTATTCTACCACTTAGAATTAAAAGCTATTAATGTATGGGCATAGCGCCTACGAAGTGATCGCCATTTGACAAAAGTGGAGCAAGCAGCATGAGTGAACCAATACACCTACCTGAACTTAATGATTCTCTCAAAGAGAAATTGTTGAAATGGCTCCCTGAACAATCCAGGCTGGAAACACCCATTCCAGGTTTGGCCTTAACTCGTCATGATGAAAACACTTCTGCAATAAGATGTTTTTATACACCTATGATTGCATTGGTCGTTCAAGGGTTCAAACGTTCCATGATTGGCGACCATGAAGCGAATTATGGCGAGCTTCACTGCGTAACCGTCGGCATTGATATGCCCGGCGTCTTCCATATTACGGATGCTTCGCCTCAAGCGCCTTTCCTTTCGCTCTCCGTAAAGCTGGACAGGCGCATTATCACTCAGTTGATTACGGAAGTCCCTTCCATAGTTACCGCCCAAGAAGGAGAAGTGACTCCTATCGTAGTGGACGAGGCGGGCAAGGATCTTTTGCAGGTATTTTCCCGCCTTGTTGAACTGTTGGATACACCTTCACGAATCCCGGTTTTAGCTCCCATGATTATTCGGGAAATCCATTACTATCTGCTCTGCGGCAGTCAGGGGAAATGCCTGCGACTTTTCAACACGAACGGAACACAGGCAAATCAGATCGCTCAAGCTATCTCTTGGCTACGGGAAAATTACACGTCACCGCTTCGCATGGAAGAGCTGGCTCGGTATGTCAACATGGCCCCCTCAACATTCAATCGCCATTTTAAGGAAGTAACCAGCCTCAGCCCACTCCAGTTCCAAAAACGACTAAGGCTTTATGAGGCTGAACGACTTATGTTGCTTGAAGGAAAAGATGCCGGAACGGCGGCGCTTATGGTCGGCTATGAAAGCGGCTCACAGTTCAATAGAGAGTACAAGCGTCAATTCGGAGCCCCACCTCGCAAGGATATAGCTAAAAAGCGTTCATAACCTGTTGACTCATTTCATAAAGATAAGCGGGAAGCCCATTTGATGGGCCTCCCGCTTATCTATTTTCAGCTTTTTCAAAAAGCAAGCACTTCCGAGCGAAATAGGCAAAGAATAGCTCGAATTATGTATAGTTTCTCGACCGAGGAAGTCTTACTTTGCCATCAATAAAAGGAAAACGTCTTGATACACATCAGCAAGGAGGTTCCAGTGTTTTCCAAGATAATTATGGCTCTTCTGGGTGTATGTTGTACTGTAACAATGGGATTACCAGCGACGGCTCATGCCGAAAGTACTCACTCCGTATCTGCATTGAGTAGCAAACAGCAAAGCATCATCCCTATAGCGGCTTTTACCGCAAAAGGCGATACGGAAAAACTGAAGGGCGCTCTTGCGGAAGGCTTACAAAATGGCATGACGGTCAATGAGATCAAGGAGGTCCTTGTCCAGATGTACGCCTACACGGGCTTCCCCCGCAGCCTGACGGGTCTGAACACCTTCATCGCCCTGCTTGACGAACGAAAGGCGCAGGGGATCGAGGATGAAATGGGCAGGGATGCCTCCCCGCTGCCCGACAATGCAAACATTCGCGAACTCGGTACGGCGAATCAGACCACTGTCATCGGCAGGCCCGCCAGTGGGCGAGTCTATGAATTCGCACCCGTCATCGACACCTTTTTGAAGGAACATCTTTTCGGCGACATCTTTGGTCGTGATGTCCTCAGTTTCCAGGAGAGAGAGCTGGCCACGGTTTCCGCATTGGCCAGTCTCCCGGCAGAAGCCCAACTGCGCTCTCATTTGAACTGCTGTCTGGTGGTCGGATGGAGCGAAGATCAGATGAAAGCCTTTGTCGCCGTCCTTGAAACGAAAGTAGGCAAGGCGGAAGCGGAACTGGCGGAAAAGGCCCTGAACACCGTCTTACAAAACAGGATGCAATCCAAATAACACTATAACATTTATGGAACAGGAGACAGTCATGAAAAAAATACTTCTGACAACTCTGGCAGTGGCATCATCTCTTGCTTTTGCATGTGTTGCGAATGCGTCTGAAAACAATCCGTTTGGTCTTGTCTATAAAGGAGCCATCATGGAAAACGTCAAAGGAAAAGTGAACATCCATCCCGTCACCTATACTCTGAACGGCCTGAAAATTGCGGCCAACGTCTACACTCCCGCCGGATATGAGGCCACGAAAAAATATCCCGCCGTCGTAGTGGCTCATCCCAACGGAGGCGTCAAGGAACAGGTGGCCGGACTTTATGCCCAACGGCTGGCGGAAAAAGGCTATATCACCATTGCGGCGGACGCTTCCTATCAGGGAGCCAGTGAGGGGACTCCCCGCAATGTGGACAAGCCTCAGTTCCGCACGGAGGACATCCACGGCATGGCCGACTACATCAGCGCCTATCCCGGCGTAGACACCAATCGCATCGGCGCGCTGGGCATCTGCGGCGGTGGCGGCTATACGCTGAACGCCGCCAAGTCCGACAAACGGTTCAAGGCAGTAGCCACGCTGAGTATGTTCAATTCCGGGCAGGTGAGGCGTAATGGCTTCATGAACACGCAGCTTGATTCCATCCAGACGCGCCTGAAGGAGGCTTCCGACGCCCGCGCCAGGGAAGCCGCCACAGGGGAAATCGGCTATTCGGGCAACGTCGATTTTGATGCACTGACGGATGAAAGCATCAGCAAGATTCCCACGGATCTCTACCGCGAAGGCATGATGTACTACGGGAAGACGCATCGGCATCCCAACTCCACCTTCCGTTATACGACCAGCAGCCTCATGGATTTGATGAGCTGGGACGCCACCGACAACATCGAACTTATCAATATGCCGCTGCTCATGATGGCCGGGGAAAAGGCCGACACACTGTACATGTCCGAGGAAGCCTTTGCGAAAGCGACGGGAACCAGGGACAAGGAACTCTTCAAGATTCCCGGAGCCACGCATATCCAAACCTACTTTGTACCCGAATATGTGGATCAGGCCGTTGCCAAGCTCACGGACTTCTACGGCAACCATCTGAAATAGCTTGTCGCCGACAACACGACTCATGGGGGAGGACGTTAATGCCCTCCCCCTGCCGCCGAACTTTTCACGGAGAATGCCATGAAACGCCTTTCCCTTTTCGTCCTTTGCCTGCTGTTTGCCGGGGTTATGACCGTGCCCCCGGCTCATGCTGAAGCACAAGGACAACTCGTGATTCCGGCAGGTTCCCGCCCTTCGTCCACGGCACCCGGACAGAATTTTACAGGCAATGTCCGCGTTGATCCGGCTTTTGAAACACAGACCCCTCAACGCGTCTACGGTTCCCACGTCACCTTTGAGCCGGGTGCGCGCACCAACTGGCACACCCACCCGTTGGGCCAAACCTTGCTCGTTACGTTCGGCGTCGGGCTGACCCAGGAATGGGGAGGTCCGGTACAGGTCATCCGGCAAGGGGACGTGGTGCTGTGTCCGCCCAACGTCAAGCACTGGCACGGTGCGGCCCCGGATACCGCCATGACGCATCTCGCCATAGGCGAACGGCTGGACGGCAAAAGTGTGACGTGGATGGAACAGGTAAGCGATGAGCAGTATAACGCCCGGTAACAGCTTATAATATAAGGATACAACGATGCACATAAAGTATTTCATAACCGTACTGGCGCTTTCCGTCGGACTCTGCTTACCAGCGGGAGACGTCACGGCCAAGGAAAAGTTGCCCCCCTTGATGATTCAGGAGCAAGGGAGTTTCGCGGCAGGGGGAAAAATCGTCACAACGCCCGGTACGTTTGACCCCCGTACCCCGACAAATCCTGCGGGACAAACATTGCATGGAGATCATGCCTACGTCTTTTATCAGATTCCGGTAAACGCCCACAAACTGCCCCTGGTCTTCCTGCATGGGGCCGGACAGTTCTCCAAAACATGGGAAAGCACTCCGGATGGACGTGAAGGATTTCAGAATATTTTTTTGCGCCGAGGATTTGGAGTTTACTTGGTAGACCAGCCTCGACGTGGAGATGCCGGGCGCAGCACGCAGGAAACAACCATCTCGGCGACAACTGACGATCAGCTTTGGTTCGGCAACTTCCGCGTGGGGAACTGGCCCGACTTTTTTGAAGGCGTACAGTTCCCGCGTGATGCGGAATCTTTGAACCAATACTTCCGGCAGATGACTCCTAATACCGGCCCGTTCGACGTTCAGGTAGTGTCTGATGCCGTGGCTGCATTGTTCGACAGGGTAGGGCCGGGAATTATGGTTACACATTCCCAAGGCGGTGGGGGAGGCTGGTTTACCGCAATCAAAAGTGAAAATGTCCGAGCCATAGTATCATATGAACCGGGCAGCAATTTTCCTTTCCCCGAAGACGAAATGCCTCCGGCTCTGCCGAGTGGGATTGATACGCTGGAAGGTGTCCCTGTTCCACTTAAGGATTTCATGAAGTTAACTCGAATTCCCATCATCATTTACTATGGTGATTTTATTCCGGCAACGCGGAGTGAATTTCCCGGACCGGATCACTGGCGTACCCGCCTTCAAATGGCCAGAGTATGGGCTGATGCAGTTAACAATAAGGGAGGCGATGTCACTGTGGTGCATCTGCCGGAAATCGGCATCAAGGGTAATACCCATTTTCCTTTCTCAGACTTGAACAACCTCGAAATTGCTGACTTGCTGTCCAAATGGCTTCACGAAAAGAACCTTGATCAATGAGGAACTCACATGTCTAACCAGATAGTTCGTCGTACTTTTCTGAAATACTGCGTGTTGAAGGCAGGCTCCGTTGTCTCTGGAACGTACCTGCTGTCCTCTGCCTCTTATGCAGCACAGAGCGGCAAGCCTCTCCGAATTCTAGTCGTCTATTTTTCCATGCCGGAAACGGACAATCCTCACAACATGAGCCGTGAGGAAGAGAACAGCACCGTGGTCATCAACGGAAAGGTATTGGGGAATACACAGTATGTGGCACAGTTGATACAGGAAATGACCGGCGGCGACATCTTCCGCATCCTGCCGCAGAAACCGTATCCCACAGCCCACCGTACCCTTGTCGATTTGGCCAAGGAAGAACAGGACCAGGACGCCCGCCCGGCCATTGCGGGAAAGATCGAATCCCCCGAAGCCTACGACACCATCTTTATCGGGTATCCCAACTGGTGGGGCGACATGCCGATGATTCTGTACACGTTTCTGGAGCAGTACGATTTCTCGGGCAAGACCATCATTCCTTTCTGTACCCACGGCGGCAGCGGTTTTTCCCGTACTATCCGAACCATGCAGGACAAACAGCCCGGAGCAACTGTGATACGCAACGGTTACTCCCTTTCCCGGAGCCGTATGGAACGGGCACCGTCCGGCGTGGCGGAATGGCTGAAGGAAATTGGACTGAAAAAATAAGGAAAAAACCATGAGCAAACGCATTCTCATTCTGGCGGGCAGCCCGCGTAAGAACGGCAATTCCGCCGCACTGTGCCGTGCCTTTGCGCGCGGAGCGGAGGAAAGCGGCCACCAGGTGGAAACCATTTTTCTGCGCGACAAGAAAATCGGCTTTTGCCTGGCCTGCTACCACTGCAAAAAAAGCGGCGGCATTTGTATCATCAAGGATGATATGGCCGATATTCTCGACAAAATGAACGCAGCCGACGTGTTTGTCATGGCCAGCCCCGTTTATTTCTATTCCGTCGACGCGCAAATGAAGGCGCTCATCGACCGCACGGTGGCGCAATGGCTGACCATCAAAAACAAGGAATTCTATTACATCATGACCGCCGCAGAGGAAAGCGATACCGTCATGGATTGCACGCTTGAATGTTTTCGCGGCTTGGCCAAATGTCTTGAGGGTTCCGTGGAACGCGGCGTCATCTATGGAAAAGGTGTGTACGGAGCGGGAGAGATCGAATCCAAACCGGCCATGCGGGAAGCTTATGACATGGGCCGCAAGGTATAACGGCAAGGAGAAAACATGAAAAATCGGACTTTAGGCAACGGACAGGCTGTTTCCTCCATAGGGCTTGGCTGCATGGGCATGGATCATGCTTATGGCAAACCTGCCCCCAGGAAAGACATGGTCAAACTGCTCCGCCATGCTGTGGATTTGGGGTGCACATTCTTTGATACCGCTGTTGTTTATGGCGAAGCCAATGAAGAACTGCTGGGCGAAGCTTTTTCTTCCGTTCGTGATCAGGTTGTGCTGGCAACAAAATTCGGCATTGCAGGACAGCGCATCGAGGACGGCAAGACGGTCAATCTGCTGGACAGCAAGCCCGCGTCCATCCGCGTTCAGGCTGAAGGTTCGCTGCGCCGTCTGAGAACCGACCATATCGACCTGTATTACCAGCACAGGGTAGACCCTCATGTGGAACCGGAGCTTGTCGCAGAAACCATGCACGACCTGATCCGGGAAGGCAAGATTCTGGGTTGGGGGCTTTCCAATGCGCCTGTGGACTATATGAAACGCGCCCATGCCGTCTGCCCTCTGGCGGAGGTGGAAAACCAGTATTCCATGATGTGGCGCGAACCTGAACAGGGGCTGTTCGACCTGTGCGCGGCCATGAACATTGCTTTTGTCGCCTACAGCCCCTTGGGTAACGGTTTTCTGAGCGGGCGCTTCACTCGTGATACCGTGTACGGAGAAGGCGATTTTCGCGGTTTCATGGGGAGGTTCAGGCCGGAAGTCATGGAGCGCAATCAGGCCCTGCTGGAGCTTATCCGGGACATGGCCGAAAGCAGGCAGGCCACGCCCGCCCAGATCGTCCTTGCCTGGGAATTGGCGCAGCGGCCTTTCATCATCCCCATCCCCGGCACGACGAATCCCGTGCGGCTGGAAGAAAATCTGGGGGCGGCGCTCGTTGAACTCTCCAGGGAAGAGTTGGCGGATATCAATGCAGCACTGGTTCAACTTGGTGTGGATGAAACGTATTTTTAACCGCCTTTCATAACAAGACGATATCTTTATTCATTCGATGATGCTCAGGAGATTTTCCATGAAAAATGTGATGCTTTTGACCGGCGCAGGGCAGATCGGTATGGCCATAGCCCGCCGGGTGGGATACGGGATGAAGATAGTCATTGGCGACAAGCGCAGGGAGAATGCGGAAGCAATAGCCGACACCATGAACAAGGCGGGGTTTACTACCGTCCCTGTTGAAATGGATTTGTCTTCCCGTGCGTCAATCCTTGCGTTGATAGACTCTGCGCAACAGTACGGGGAGATTTCCATGCTCGTTAATGCGGCGGGCGTTTCTCCCAGCCAAGCCTCAATAGAAACCATTTTGAAAGTAGATTTGTACGGCACCGCCGTTCTTTTGGAGGAAGTCGGCAAGGTCATCAGCAAAGGCGGTGTCGGCGTGACTGTTTCCAGCCAGTCCGGGCACCGGATGCCTGCCCTCGGCATAGAGCTTGATGAACAACTTGCAACGGCTCCCACGGAAGAATTGCTTACCCTGGAAGCCCTTCAGCCCCAAAATATCAGAGATACGCTGCATGCCTACCAGATGGCAAAACGTTGCAATGTGAAAAGAGTCATGGCGGAAGCTGTCAAATGGGGAAACAGGGGAGCGCGAATCAATTCCATTTCCCCCGGCATCATTGTGACGCCGCTGGCACTCGATGAGTTCAACGGGCCACGAGGTGATTTCTACAGGAATATGTTTGCGAAATGCCCTGCCGGACGGCCCGGAACGGCTGATGAAGTCGCCAACGTCGCAGAGCTGCTCATGAGCGACAGAGGCGCGTTCATCACCGGCGCGGATTTTCTGATCGACGGCGGGGCTACGGCATCTTACTTCTATGGGCCACTGAAGCCTGAAAAATAAAACATGAGTACAGACAGAAAAACGTCGTTACCTCTAAAAAGCGCAGAGGTCTTTCCTTCTTTCATTCCCTGCATGATGAAGTTTCTCTGCCTCTTCTTTTTACTGATCGGAACAACGGTTTTCTCCGCCTCGACCGCTTATTCCGCGAAAGGCAGTATGGAGGAGGACATGGACGAACCTGCATGGCTTACAGAATCAGATACTGTCGCCGATATGGTGAACCATCCCGCGTTTGCCGGATTTGGGGAACATCTCGTGCCGCGTCCCGGTGACGCACAAAGCCGTTTGCCTTTGCGTGAAGTCGGCAGGCTTATGCCCTGGCATAGTCATGTGCGGCCCAGCATTGTGACGGCTGCTCTGAACCGCATGATAAATGATGCCATGACCGGCAAGGCCGTGTTTTATCCTTTCTATACGGAGGGGGAAAAGCAGGAGCGAACCGGCTTGTTTTATTACAGAGGCAAGCCCGGTGCGCCCTTTGCCCTGATTTTTCCGGGTGGAGGCTTTAGCTATGTCGGTTCTCTGCACGAAGGGTTTCCGCTGGCGGATGTACTGAGCCGCAAGGGGTATAATGCCTTTGTCCTGCAATACCGCACCGGCAGTCAGGCCGTGGCCTATGAAGACATGGCCGCCGCGCTTTCCTGGATTTTCCACCATGCGGAAGAACTGGAAATATCCACGCAAGGCTATTCCCTGTGGGGCGGCTCGGCGGGCGGGCGCATGGCGGCCGACCTTGGCTCCTACGGCGCGGCGGCCTTCGGCGGCGAGCATGTCCCGCGCCCGGCGGCCGTGGTCATGGGCTATACCGGGCATACCCGTTACACGGAGAACGATCCCCCGACCTTTGCCGTGGTCAGCCTTGATGACCCCATAGCCTCCCCACGCGTGATGGAGCGCAGGATCACGGCGCTGAACGCGGCGGGCGTAGATACGGAATTTCATCTCTATCGGAACGCAGGACATGGTTTCGGCGTCGGTACGGGAACCGATGCGGAAGGTTGGATAGACTATGCCATCCATTTTTGGGAACAGCATTTAACAAAGAAAAAGTGAGGAGATGTGGCGATGAAGTCAAAAACACTTCTTGCAGGACTTCTATTTGCGGCGGGGCTTGCCACGGCGACGGCTGCAATGGCGGATGAAAGCAATTCCTCCCCATTAATTATCAGAGAACAAGGAAGTTTTGCGGCGGGGGGCACGGTTATCCCCGCAAGGGAAACATATAACCCCTTGAAACCTCAGGCTGCCGGACAGACATTGCACGGTGACCACGCCTATGTGTTTTATCAGGTTCCGGCAGACGCCAGAAAATACCCCCTAGTCTTTCTGCACGGAGCGGGCCAGTCAGCCAAGACGTGGGAAACCACACCGGACGGACGCGAAGGTTTTCAGAATATTTTTCTGCGTCGGGGATTCGGCGTTTATTTGATAGATCAGCCCCGACGCGGCGATGCCGGGCGAAGCACCGTTTCCGCCACTGTTGAGGCCAAGCCTGACGAGCAATTCTGGTTCGGGCAGTTCCGGCTCGGCATCTGGCCCGACTTTTTTGAAGGAACGCAGTTTGCCCGTGGCGACGAATCGTTGAATCAATTTTTTCGCCAGATGACGCCCAATACCGGCCCCTATGACGCCGAGGTCATCTCCGACGCAATGACCGCCGTATTCGACCGAATCGGTTCCGGTATTCTGGTAACACACTCTCAGGGCGGCGGCCCCGGCTGGCTGACGGCAATAAAGAGTAAAAACGTGCGGGCTGTCGTGGTATGAACCCGGTAGCGGCTTTGTCTTTCCCGAAGGCGAACTGCCTAAACCCATCCCCAACGCCAGTTCTTTCGGGCCATTCACGGCTGCGGAAGTCCCCTTGGAACAATTCAAAGCTCTGACTCGGATGCCCATCGTCATCTATTATGGCGACAATATTCCAGAACACCCCGTTTCAGAACCTCATCAGGACTACTGGCGTGCAGCCATGAGCATGGCAAAACTCTGGGCGGACGCCGTGAACCGGCATGGCGGCGACGCTACCGTAGTGCATCTTCCCAAAATAGGAGTACAGGGAAATACCCATTTCCCCTTTTCCGATCTGAATAATATCAAAGTAGCCGATATATTATCCCAGTGGTTAAAAGAAAAAAAGGTGGACTGACGCAATGAATACCTGGTTGATTGTCGGATGCTCTTCCGGTCTTGGGAAAAGCCTGGCCAAAGCGGTTCTTGATCATGGGGATCAGGTTATTGTCACGGCCAGTCCCCCTGAAACAGTACAACTGTTCAGAGAACGCTTTCCGCAATCATATGTATTTCAGTAATTATATATTTATGTAGTTGTATATAACAAAATGCAGGACAATGCCGATAGAAATTCTTTCGTCATTGTCCTTATATTTTGAGGTATTAACATTACAGATTCAGTGTATCCGGAACTGGTCGCGCTCATCGGAGGGAACGTCCCGAATTATCAGGGAGTGTTCCTCAGGGGATACGGTGGTCAGACCAGCTATCACTACGGCGCGGTAGGACACTGGAGCGCCGGATTAGGCGAGCTTCAAGGGGATGCCATCCGAAACATCACAGGTACGCATTCTTCCGAAGTTCTGATTGCGGGGGCCACGACTTCATGGGGGACAACAGGGGCCTTTTACAATGCGGGAGGTTCCGGGGGAGAGCATATCAGAAGTAGTGATTTCCATCCCGGAGAGCAGATACGAGGATTTGATGCCTCCCGCGTGACACCGGTTGCTCAGGAAATTCGTCCGGTGAATCGCGCAGTCCGCTATCTTATCCGAGCGCGGTAACAACCTTTTTTACGCACATACCAGTGTATCCGGAACTAGTCGCGGTTGTCGGCAGCCGAGTACCCGATTATCGGGGAATATTCCTGCGCGGCCAAGGTTCACAAACGAGTACACATTACGGCATCGTGACGCATTCCAGCGCGGCGCTTGGTCAGCTTCAGGGTGATGCCATCCGAGAAATCTGGGGGGAGATTCTAACAGGAGCCGTGGAAGAAGGTTCTAAGTTTTCAGGGGCATTTAGATCGGCTGAAATCGGTAAAGGAGGAGATGGAGGAGGGGGAGACTATGGCATTTATTTCCGAGCTTCATGGGTAACGCCCGTCGCTCAGGAAGTCCGCCCTGTAAACCGCGCTGTTCGATACCTCATCCGGGCAAGGTGACTTGCCAAACTTCCCGGAACTCCTTATCCTCAAAACATGAAAGGGCCAAGAATGCAGCTAACACCTCGGCCCCCGGCATGGGATGGTTCTTCAAGGGCCTCCCTCCGGCTAAAGGGTTATCACCACTTTACCCGATGGAGACCCCCAACGGTGCGGCAAACACTGTTGGGGGCCGCTTTCGTCACCAGCCTGAGCAGATGGTACATCCGCCGTTTGCTTGGCAA
>OWIW01000300.1_pt1 | contig 38363 bp, 36 predicted proteins | sample 2433821 | NCBI WGS metagenome assembly OWIW01 (sample SAMN05065751, study PRJEB22554) | human gut metagenome | biome: ENVO:2100002; feature: ENVO:00000062; material: ENVO:00002003 | host: Homo sapiens | place: USA | reverse complement strand
CATACGAGATTAGCGAGTGGCTCGTGGGCTCGGAGATGTGTATAAGAGACAGGGGCTGTGCGGACGGGAGATCTGGCCGGGGGAGGGGTTTTATCAGGTGAACGGGGAGATCTTCTGCCGGGATTGTCTGGAGAGGTATGCGGAGCAATTTTTTGCGGGGTTTTTCAGAGAAGGGACTGTGTGATGGGGAAGGAAAGAAATGTGCCGTGGGAGGAGATCCTGCGGCGGAGAAAAGAGGGGGAGACGGCCCGTGCGCTGGCGGAGGAGTTCGGCGTGTCGGTGGAGAGCGTCTATAAGCGGGGACAGCGGGAGCGGCGGGCGCAGAGGGGCAGCCTGCAGCAGGCGGCCCGGAACCTGTGCCGCAGTGCAGGGAGCATGGTGGCGCAGATGGAGGATATGGACGCCAAGGAACTCAAGGAACTGACGGCGCTGCTGCGGGAGCTGGTGACGCTGGAGGAGCGGACGGACAAGGAACCGGAGACGGTGAAGGTGGTGCTGGCGAAGGAAGCGGAGGAGTGGAGCAGATGAGCGTGCAGGTGGTGAAGCTGGAGCGGCCCAACCCCCGGCAGGAGGAGTTTTTGAAGTGTGAAAAGAAGTATGTGGCCTTCGGCGGGGCCAGAGGCGGCGGAAAAAGCTGGGCAGTGCGGACCAAGGCAGTGCTGATGGCCCTGAAGTACCCCGGCATCCGCATTTTGCTGGTGCGGCGGACCATGCCGGAACTGGAGAGCAATCATCTGCGTTTTTTGCGCAGGCAGCTGGCGGGGGTGGCGGAATACAAGGCGGTCTCCCGGCAGCTGGTGTTCCCCGGCGGCAGCGTGCTGGAGTTGGGGTACTGCGCCTGTGACGGGGATATGGATCGATATCAGGGGGCAGAGTTCGACGTGATCTGTATCGATGAGGCCACCCAGCTGAAGGAGGAGTGGCTGCGGCAGTTTGCGGCGTGTCTGCGAGGGGTGAATGAGTTCCCCAAGAGGATGTACTATACCTGCAACCCCGGCGGGCCGGGGCATGGGTACATCAAGCGGCTGTTCATCGACCGGCGGTACCGGGCGGGAGAGCGGGCGGAGGAATACGCCTTCATCCCCGCCAGGGTCACGGACAATCAGGCGCTGCTGCGGGCGCAGCCGGACTATCTGCGGCAGCTGGAGGCCCTGCCCCTGCGGCTGCGGCAGGCGTGGCTGGAGGGCAAGTGGGACGTGTTTCAGGGGCAGTTCTTTCAGGAGTTTGTGGACGACCCGGCCCACTATCGGGACAGGCGGTTCACCCACGTCATTGAGCCCTTCGATATCCCCAGAGAGTGGAGCATCTGGCGCAGCTACGACTTCGGCTATGCCAAGCCCTTTTCCTGCGGCTGGTGGGCGGTGGATCACGACGGGTGCGTATATCGGATCCTGGAGCTGTACGGCTGCACCGGGGAGCCGGATGAGGGGGTGAAGTGGACGCCGGAGAAGCAGTTTGCAGAGATCCGGCGTATCGAGGACACCCACCCGTGGCTGAAGGGACGGGATATTTTAGGGGTGGCGGACCCGGCCATTTGGGACAGCAGTCGGGGAGAGAGCATCTATGAGACGGCGCTGAAGCACCGCATCTTCTTTATGAAGGGGGACAACCGGCGGATACCGGGATGGATGCAGATGCACTATCGGATGGCCTTCGATGAGGAGGGGTATCCGCAGCTGTATGTGTTCACCGGATGCCGGGCCTTTCGCAGGACCGTGCCGGGGCTGCTGTTCTCCGAGACGGAGCCGGAAGATCTGGACACCCGGATGGAGGATCATGTGGCCGATGAGAGCCGGTATCTGTGCATGGCCCGGCCTATCCCGCCCCGGCGGGTGGAGACGGCACTGCCGGTGCAGGACGATCCGCTGAATATGCTGGCGAGACGGTGAAAGCGGGAAAAATTTCCGGTGTTGCACGGGAACGTGCAACAGGAGGGGAAACTTCCGGCGGCGGTGGGCGGAGAAGTGAGGACAGGAAAGCTGTTTTGGACAAACGGAAGGGGAGAAATGCCATGAGCAAGACGCAGCAGACGGCGGGGGAGAAGCCCCGCATCGGAGAGCAGGAGGTGCGCCGGGCGGCGGAGCTTCTGAAAAAGTACCGGCAGGGGAAGGTAAATCTGGAGCGGCGCATCATCGACAATGAGCAGTTCTGGAAGCTGCGGCACTGGCCGCAGATGGAGAAGACGGGGGAGGGCGGCAATCCCGGCGACCCGCAGCCCACCAGCGGGTGGCTGGTGAACTGCATCCTCTCCAAGCACGCAGACGCCATGGATTGCTACCCGGAGCCAACGGTGCTGCCCAGAGAGCCGGGGGACCGGGCGGAGGCGGCCAAGCTGACCCGTATCCTGCCGGCCATCCTGAAGAAGAACCAGTTCAAGCGGACCTATTCCAGCGCATGGTGGTACAAGCTCAAGAGCGGCTGCGCCGTGTACGGCGTGTTCTGGGATGCGGGCAAGCTCAACGGTCTGGGGGACGTGTCCATCCGGCGGATGGATCTGCTGAACCTGTTTTGGGAGCCGGGCGTGACGGACATTCAGGACTCGGCCAACTTCTTCTCCACGGAGCTGGTAAGCCACGAGGTGCTGGAGGAACAGTATCCCCAGCTGAAGGGAAAGCTGGGCGGCGGAGGGTTTACCGTGAGCCGGTTCCTGTATGACGATCAGGTGGATACCTCCGACAAGGCGCTGGTGGTGGACTGGTACTACCACATCCGTGAGAAGGGGCGCAGGGTGCTGCAATACTGCAAGTTCGTGGGGGAGACGGTGCTCTATGCCACGGAGAACGACCCGGAGCTGCGGGAGCGGGGATGGTACGACCACGGGAAGTATCCCTTTGTGTTCGACGTGCTGTTCCCGGAGGAGGGGACGCCCTGCGGATACGGATATGTGGATCTGTGCAAATCCCCGCAGAAGCAGATCGACCTGATGAATCAGGCGATTCTCAAGAACACGCTGGCGGCGGCGACACCAAGGTTTTTCATCCGGTCGGACGGAGCGGTGAACGAAAACGAGTATGCCGACTGGACGAGGCCCTTCGTACACACCAACGGCAATCTGGGGGCGGACTCCATTGCGCCTATTCACACGGCGGGGCTGGACAGCGTGTATGTGGCCATCATGCAGAGCAAGATCGCCGAGATGAAGGAGACGGCGGGCAACCGGGATGTGGCCAACGGCGGAACGGCCTCCGGTGTGACGGCGGCCACGGCCATCGCCGCCTTGCAGGAGGCGGGGGGCAAGCTGTCCCGGAACATGATCGACGACGGGTATGAGGCGTTTTCCGATGTGGTGACGCTGGTCATCGAGCTGATCCGGCAATTTTATCAGCTTCCCCGGCAGTTCCGGCTGCTGGGGGCCATGGGCCGGGAGGAGTTCGTCAGCTACGACGGGCAGGGCCTGCGGGAGCAGGTGATGGACGATGGGACGGGGGTCTGCTACCGGGTGCCGGAGTTCGATCTGGAGGTGTCGGCGCAGGATGAGAATCCCTACAAGACCATGGAGTATAACCAGCTGGCCCTGCAGCTGTTTCAGATGGGCTTTTTCCGGGAGGATATGGCGGATCAGGCGCTGCGGTGTCTGGAGCTGATGGACTTCAAGAACAAGGACCAGCTGGCGGCGGCCATTTTACAGGGCAAGCAGCAGGCTGCCATGGCGCAGACGGCGGAGGGAGCGGCCTCCGGCGGCGGGATGGCGGTGAAGCAAACGGCCATGGAGCGGATGCGTCAGCAGACCCATGAGGCGGTGAGGCCCCGATGATCCGGGCGGTATTCGGACGGGACCGGGTGACGGTGATGGGTCACGCCGGGTATGCTCCCAAGGGGCAGGACATCGTGTGCGCAGCGGCATCGGCGCTGGTATTTGCCCTGATCGGCAGCCTGCGGCAGGAGGAGAACCTACGGGAGGTAGTGATCCGACCGGGGTATGTGACGGCGGCGGCCAAGGGGCCGTGCCGGGAGGAGCTGGAGCTGGTGCGGTGCGGACTGGCGCAGCTGGCGGCGCAGTATCCCCAATGCGTAGAGGTGGAGGGGAATTGCAGATAGGGTCGTGACCTACCACGGAAAGGAGGTATCTCTGTGAGAGAGGTACAGTGGATGCAGTGGTTTGCAGAGGCGGGACCGGCCGATGAGGCGGCCCGGACGGGCGATGCGGCTCCCGACGCCGGGGAGCAGGAGGATTTTGCGGCGCTGATCCGGGGCAGGTACAAGGCGGACTTCGACGCCAGAGTGCAGAAGATCCTGGATGGACGGCTGCGGGGCCTGCGACAGGAGAATGCACGGCTCCGGCAGGAACGGGAGCAGCGGCAGGAGCAGGCCCGTCAGGCGCTGGAGGCCATGGCGGCACAGGAGGAGCAGGTGCGGCAGGTCTATCCGGAGTTCCGGTGGCAGCGGGAGATGGAGAACCCGGCCTTCGGACGGCTGGTGTGCGCCGGAGTGGAGCCGATGGCGGCCTATGAGGTGGTGCATCGGGAGGACATCCTGCGGCGGGCCATGGCCTACTCCGCCAAGCGGACGGCACGGCAGGCGGCACGCTCCATTGCCAGCGTGGGCAGGCGTCCGGCAGAGAACGGCGGGCGGTGTGTAGGCGTGACGGGCAGCGATCCCAGAGGACTGACCTCCCGTGAACTGGCGGATATCCGCAGACGGGTCATGGAGGGGGAGAAAATCTCCTTCTGATGGGAGCGGCCACGGATGGAGCCGCAGGAAGAGCACAACGAAGCGGAGAAAGGAAAGAGGAATATGGAGAAACTGTTCGATCTGCAGGTGTTTGCACAGGAGAACACCCAGACCACCGGCGGACTGTCCGCCGAGATGAAAACCTATTACGGCATGGAGCTGCTGGATAACGCCAAGCCCCAGCTGGTACACAACCAGTTCGCCGCCACCAAGCCCTTGCCCACCGGCGGCGGCAAGACGGTGGAATGGCGTAAGTTCGGCTCCTTCGACAAGGCGCTGACCCCGCTGACGGAGGGCGTGACCCCGGACGGCAGCGGCATCTCCGTCAGCTACATCACCAAGGAACTGGCCCAGTACGGCGACTACACCACGGTATCGGATATGCTGGATCTGACGGCCATCGACGACGTGGTGCTGGAGATCACCGACCGCCATGGGGCCAACATGGGCCTGACGCTGGACACTGTGACCCGCAACGAGATCCAGCAGGGCAAGCAGGTGCTGTATGCTCCGGCCATCGGCGCAGACGGCAGCAAGACGGAGGTCACTGCCCGTGGCGCTCTGACGGCGGCGTGCCGCCTGACCAGCGAGATGGTGGCCAAGGCCGCTACCCAGCTGAAGAAGATGAACGCCCCCACCTTCGACGGCAAGTATGTGTGCATTCTGCACCCCAGCGTGGCCTTCGATCTGCGGCAGGACGAGGCGTGGATCGCCGCACATCAGTATGCCGCCGCCACGGAGCTGTTCTCCGGCGAGATCGGTGAGCTGCACGGAGTGCGTTTTGTGGAGACCACGGAGGCAAAGATCTTCCGGGGCGAGGATCTGGCACAGAACGGCCGCACCTTGCTGGTCAACGGCAAGGTGGAGAATAACGCCGTGGTGGCCTTTGACGGCGGCACCGTGGCGGCGGGCGCTCTAGCGGGCCGGTATGTGCTGCTGGGCGGTGAGCGCCGCCGTGTGGTCAGCAACACCGGCAGCAGCATGACGCTGGACAGCGCCGTGACCGCCGCCGACAACGCCGTCATCTATCCCGGCGAGGGCGGCGCCGAGGGCTGTGCCGTATACGGCTGTCTGTTCGTAGGCAAGGGCGCTTACGGCGTGGTGGATCTCAACGACGGCACGGAGGTCATCGTGAAGCCCCGTGGCTCCTCCGGCACTGCCGATCCGCTGGATCAGCGCTCCAGCGTGGGCTGGAAGGGCGTTCACGCCGCTGCGATCCTGTACGACGAGTACATCGTGCGGGTGGAGTGCGGCTCCTCCTACTCCGGGCAGGACAAGGCCAACTGACAAAGAGAAGCGGAAAACAGAGGGTGCGGGCGGTATCGCCCGCACCCGGCGGACGGAAAGGAGCAGGCAGATGCAGGAGAAAATGAAAACGGTGCTCATCCCCAGAGGACGGAAGAACGAGGAGAATTTCGTGCTGGTATCGGTGAACGGGCGGAACTTCAAAATCATGAAGGGCGTGGAGGTACAGGTGCCGGAGTTTGTGGCGCAGGTGCTGGAGAACGCCCGGATGATGGAGGACGATGCCCGCAGCTATGTGGATCGCATGGCCAACTGAGCGGAAGGGGGAGAGAGAATGGCGACGGTCAAGCAGGTGCTGGAGCAGGTGGACGCCATGCTCCCCAACCAGTACACCACGGCGGAGAAGCGGCGGTGGCTTCTGCAGGCGGAGGGCTTCGTGGTGCGGGAGGTGCATCAGCCCCACGCAGGCGGAGAGGAGACAGAGGTGCCGCCGGAGGACGCCGGGGAGGACACGGTGCTGCTGGTGCAGCCGCCCTATGACGAGCTGTACCGCCACTATGTGGAGGCACAGATCCACTACGCCAACGGGGAGATGGAGCGGTACAACAATGCCTGTGCCGCTTGGAACAACGCCCTGCTGACATACCGGGACTTCTGGTGCCGCAGCCATATGCCCCGGCAGGGGGTGAAGGCGCTGCGGCTGATGTGAGGGGGATGGGATGTTTTTTCAGAAAATGAGCGTGCCGGTGCAGAGCACGGTGACGGTCAGCAGCTTTTTAGGGCTGGACCGGCGGGCGAGAGGAGAGTTAGGCTCCTTCCGGGAGATGGAGAACCTCACCTCCGACGGCTATCCCACCCTGACGGTGCGGCCCAGGCGTGGTCTTGCGGGGCAGGCGGAGTCCCCCGGCGGTATAGCCGCCAAGGATGCGCTGATCTGGGTGGACGGTCACACCCTGTACGTCGGCGGCGTGGCCACGGAGCTGGTGCTGACGGAGGGAAGTAAGCAGCTCATTGGCATGGGCAACTGGCTCATCGTGTGGCCGGACAAGAAGTACATCAACACCGGCGACCTCAGCCGGTACGGCAGTTTGGAGAATCGGGTGCAGACGCAGGGACAGGTGACGCTGTCTCTCTGCGGGGCCAAGGGGGCGGCACTGGGGGATTATCTGGCCTCGGAGGAACCGCCGACGGACCCGGCGGGAGGGTGCCTGTGGCTGGACACCGCCGGAGAGGCGCCGGTGCTGCGGCAGTACGGTGAGAGTGGCTGGAGCATCCGGGAGGATACCTATATAAAGATAGCGGCAGGCGGCATCGGCGTGGGCTTCGCCGCCGGGGACGGTGTGGTTATCGAGGGGTGCCGGGAGGAGAGTCTCAACGGCAGCCATGTGCTGGAGGCGGCGGAGGACGGCGCTCTGGTGGTACCGGGGATGATCGCCAGTCAGGCGACCCAGACGGAGGAGATGACGGTGCGGCGCAGCGTGCCGGAGATGGACTTCGTTATCGAGAGCGGCAACCGGCTGTGGGGGTGCAGATACGGTGTGACAGACGGAAAGGCCGTCAATGAGATCTATGCCAGTAAGCTGGGGGATTTCAAGAACTGGAACTGCTACGCCGGGCGCAGCACCGACAGCTATGCCGCCACCCGTGGCTCCGACGGCCCCTTCACCGGGGCGGCGGACTATCTGGGCAGTCCCCTGTTTTTCAAGGAGGACTGCGTCGAGCGGGTGTATCCCAGTGCGGCGGGAGCGCACCAGATCGTGACGGTGCGGTGTCCCGGCGTCAGGAAGGGCAGCGGACGGAGCCTTCAGACGGTGGAGGGCGTGCTGTACTACCACGGCTGCGGCGGCGTATATGCCTTTGACGGCAGTATGCCCCAGCGGGTATCCCAAGCGCTGGGGGAGGATGAGTATCACGGCGCCGTGGCCGGAGGCGCAGACGGGAAGTACTATCTCTCGGTGCTGGACGCCGAAAATCAGCCGCAGCTGCTGGTATATGATGTGCGGCAGGGGCTGTGGCACCGGGAGGACGACCTGCGGGCGGTGGGTTTCGCCGTCAGCGGCGGCGTGCTGTACGCCATGACCAGGGCGGGGGACATTCTCGCCTTAAAGGGCGGCGGCACGGTGCAGGAGGAGCCTGTTGCATGGCGGGCGGAGACCGGCGATCTGGGACTGGACTCCGGCGAGGGAAAGTACCTGGTGCGTCTGTCTCTGCGGCTGCGGCCGGAGGAGGGCAGCGCTGTCCGGGTAGCGGTGAGCTATGACGAGGGGGAGACGTGGCAGGAGCAGGGCGGCGTCACCGGCAGCGGGCGGCTGCGGGACTGCGTGCTCCATGTGCGGCCCCGGAGATGCCGGAGACTGCGGCTGCGGATCTATGGCGTGGGCGGCTGCCGGGTATACAGCCTGACGGCGGTGTATGAGAAGGGAAGTGACGGCCCGTGAGCACGCTGATGATGCCGCCCAGCCCCCGAGGGTCGGTGCAGGAGCAGCTGGTACGGCAGTATTCGTATCTGTTCCAGATGGCCCAGCAGCTGAATGTGGCGCTGGGACAGCTGGAGAGCGGCGGGACTGCCGCACCCTCCGGCGGCACAGCGGCCCCGGCGGCGGAGCGGGAGCAGCAGTATCAGACCCTGAAGAGTATGATCGTCAAGACGGCGGACACGGTGCAGCGGCGTATGGATCAGCTTTCGGCCAAGCTGACGGGGGAGTATGTGGCGGCGTCGGAGTTCGGCACCTATGTGGAGCGGCTCAATGCGTATCTGGAGGCGAATCCGGAGGCGATGACCCAGTATTACAGCTTCTTTGCAGATCTGCAGGCCAGCACGGAGACGGTGTCCGCCGCCTTTGAACAGTACCGGTTGGAGACGGAGGGCTACATCCGGACGGGCATCGTGTGCTACGATGGGGCGGTGCCGCAGTACGGCGTGGCGGTGGGGCAGAACCTCATCTGCCGGGAAGTGGACGGGGAGACGGTGGTGGAGCAGAACGACTTCCGGGCCACCTTCACTGCCAGCAAGCTGTCCTTCTGGCAGGATGCCAGCGAGGTGGCGTATGTGTCCAACAACCGGCTGTATATCACCAACATCACGGTGCTGGAGGGCATGAGCATCGGGGAGTGGGAGATCTCGTCGGAGAACGGACTGGTGATCCGGTGGATGGGAGGTTGAGGAAATGGCCAGTATTTACGGAGGGGCCTCCGGCAACGGCTGGAAGCTGAGGCTTGACTATACGGTGACGCAGGATCGGGCGGCCAACACATCCAGCCTGCGGCTGCGGCTGTATCTGTACGCCAACACCACGGGGTCATACAATCTGGAGAAGGACTCGGCGTACTACGTTTTGCAGGGACAGAAGGTCTATCAGACGTATCAGTACACGGCGCCGGGATGGTATCTGCTGGGAGAGCGGACGGTGACGGTGCGCCATGGGGCGGACGGAAACGGCTCGGTGCAGCTGGGCGGTCAGTGGGTGTCGGATGTGGAATCCAGCTGGACCCCGGCCAGCCTGTCGGTGTCGGCGGCGGTAGCGCTGCCCCGTATCCTGCGGCCCTCGGTGCTGCGGGCGGCGGAACTGACGCTGGGGCAGGCGTGTGTGCTGTCCATTTGTGCAGAGGAGGAGCGGTACACCCACCGGGTGACGTATGCGCTGGGCGGCGCCAGCGGCACGGTGGTGCAGGAGACGGCGCAGCGGGAGCTGACGTGGACTCCGCCGCTGGAGCTGGCCCGGCAGCTGCCTCGATCTGTGGCGGGGACTATGCGTCTGACGGTGACCACCTACGACGGGGGCACCACCATGGGCAGCAGCGTCACGGAGTGCAGGGTCTATGTGCCGGATACGGTGCGGCCCACGGCGGCGCTGACGGTGACATCGGTGAACGACAATGCCGTGCTGGAGCAGTGGGGCGTATTTGTTAAGGGGATGACCCGGCTGAGGTGGCAGGTGACGGCGCAGGGGGCCTATGGGTCCTCCATCGACGGGTGCAGCGTCAGCTGCGGCGGTGTAGGCGGCAGCGGTTTGAACGGTGTGTCTGCCGGGGCAGTGTCGGTGAGCGGCGAGGTGACGGCTGTGGCCGTGGTGAAGGACAGCCGGGGGCGCAGTGTCTCTGTGGAGGCGGGGCCGGTGACGGTATATGAGTACAGCGGCCCCACCATGACCCGGCCGGCGGTATGCCGGTGCGATGCCGACGGCACGGCGTGCAGCGACGGCGGCTATGTGAAGGTGAAGTGTGGGACGCAGTGCTCCGACGTGGGCGGACGGAATCAGGTGAGCCTGCGGGTGCGCTCCCGGCGTCCCGGCGGGGAGTTCGGCGGCTATACGGCACTGGAGAGCGGTGTGGAGAAGGTGCTGCCGGGATTTTCTCCGCTGCTGTCGTATGAGCTGGAGCTCTCGGCGGAGGATCTGCCGGGGAGTCGGAGAACGGTGGTGTGCGCCATTTCCACGGCGGCGGCTGCGGTGCATCTGGCTTCCGGCGGCACGGCGGTAGGCGTGGGGAAGTATGCCGAGCACGAACGGGCGGTGGAGGTGAACCCGGAGTGGGAGGTCTATGTGAAGGGAAAGCCCCTGTGGGAACTGATCTATCCTGTGGGGAGCCTGTATCTGTCGGCAGTGGACACCGATCCTGGGGCGCTGTTCGGCGGGACATGGGAGCGCATCCGGGACAGGTTCCTGCTGGCGGCAGGCACTGCGTATGGTGCAGGGACCACCGGCGGTGAGGCGGTCCACACGCTGGCGGAGAGCGAGCTGCCCACCCATGCTCACGATCCGGCCAATCAGGCGGGGTATTACGGCTTTATCACCAACAGCCAGAAGGCGTTCACCGTGGGGGATATGGGCGTTCAGAGCGGCAGCGGTCGGTACTATCCCTATGCCCCGGCGGCCTTTGATATCAGCCGCAATACCAAAGCGGGCAGCGTGGGCGGCGGGAAGGCCCACAACAATATGCCGCCGTATCTGGCGGTGTACGTCTGGCAACGGACGGCATGAAAAGGAGGAAGAAAGATGGCATCCAATTATCCTACCGTCTACTACGGCTCTTACGGAGAGACGGTAAAGCAGCTGCAGCAGGCACTGAATCAGGTGGGCTATTCGCTGGACGTGGACGGCGGCTTTGGGGAAAAGACCCGTGCGGCGGTGCTGGACTATCAGCGCAAGAATGGTCTGCGGGTGGACGGCGTGGCGGGCAGCGAGACCATGGGGAGTCTGTTGGCCCGGCTGACCCCGGCTACCTCAGGCCCCAGTACCAGCGGTCAGGTGCTCTCCGGCGTGTCGGATGAGACTATGAGTCGGATGCGGCAGCTGGAGAAGGGATATACCCCATCCGATGAGGTGACGGCGGCCCGCGCTCTGTGGGAGAGCCTGCAGGGGCAGAAGCCGGGGGAGTATGAGTCCCGGTTCCAGCAGCAGCTGGCGGCGCTGTATGACCAGATCAGCTCCCGCAAGCCCTATGCCTACGACCCGGAGCAGGACGCCGACTATCAGCGCTATGCACGGCTCTATCAGAGGCAGGGACAGGCGGCCATGGAGGATACCATGGGGCAGGCGGCGGCGCTGTCCGGTGGGTACGGCTCCAGCTATGCCCAGCAGACGGGGCAGCAGGCGTACAGCCAGTATCTGTCGGAGCTGTCGGCCCTGATCCCGGAGCTGGAGAAGCAGGCTCGCAGCCGCTATGAGCAGCAGGGACAGGCCCTGATGGACCGGTACGGCCTGCTGCAGCAGGCTGAGCAGGTGGATTACAGCCGCTGGCAGGATCAGCTGAAGGCGTGGCAGTCCGACAGCGACCGGGCGTATGAGTACTATAACAGCGTGGGGAAGGAGGACCGGGATCTGTACAGCACCATGCTGAAGTACTATGCCGGCAAGGCGGCGGACGAACAGAAGGCCGCCGGAGGCGTGCGGTATGGCAGCGGTCGGACGGTGGAGGGGGAGAAACCCCAGTCCCTCAGCTCCACTGCCAGCGACAGTCTGGAGCGGGCCATGGGTAACTATCTCAAGGCCGGGGATACCCGCAGCGCACAGAACCTTATTACCCTGTACAAGGAGCGGATGACGCCCACCCAGAAGAAGCGCTTTTCGGCGCTGTTTGACAAGTACGGCGCAGCCATCGGCTGGTAAGGACTTGCCAAAGGGCGGCGGGGCGGGTACAATAGAGCCTGACTTGTAAGGGGAGGGCGCTGAGGAATGGCGGGATACTACTACGGACAGCTGAGCAAGGAGAAAAAGGCGGTCTATGATATGCTGGCGGCGGGGTGCGATGCGCTGGCGGCGGTGATCCGGGTGCCGGATCTGGGGACGGAGGTGCTGTCGGACATCTATCTGCGGATGAAGCTGGATCTGCCGCTGCTGTTTTTCGTGACGGGATTTCACTATCGAAAGATGCCGGGGGCGGATCATGTGGAGGTGCTGCCGGACTATCTGTTCGACCGGGGAAAGGTGAAGATGCACCGGCAGGCGGTGACGGCCCGGCTGGAGCGGCTGGCCCGGCCCCTGAAGGGAAAGAGTGACCGGGAGAAGGAGCTGGCCATCCACGATTTCATTCTGGAGAACGTCACCTATGACAAGCTGAAAAAGTCCTATTCCCACGAAATCATCGGGCCGCTGACCCAAGGGGTGGGGGTGTGCGAGGGCATCGCCAAGACGGTGAAGGCCCTGTGCGACGCTGTGGGGCTTCCCTGTATCGTGGCACTCAGCGAGGCGGCGCCGGAGATCGGCGTGCGATACCGGCACACATGGAACGTGGTGACGGTGGAGGGGCAGCGGTATCATGTGGACGCCACCTTTGATAACTCCCTCCAGCGGGGGATGAAGCGGTACGACTACTTCAATCTGGACGACCGGCATATCTTCCGGGACCACCAGAGGCTGGTGCTGCCGCTGCCGGAGTGCAGCGGAGACAAGGGGTACTTCTACCGGTCGCTGTCCTTCACCAAGACGGAGGATGTGGAGAAGCGGGTGCGGCAGGCCCTGCGGAAGAAGCAGGAGCACTTTGTGTTCCACTGGCGTGGCGGCGGGCTGAATCAGGAGATCCTGGGGCAGCTGCTGGAGAAGTGCGCCGGTGCGGCGGCGGAGCGGGGCAAGACCGTGGGCTGCTCCCTGAACCGGGCGCAGGCGGTGATCCAGATGGATTTCTCCGACGCCCCGGCGGGAGAGGTGCTGGTGGAGGAGCCGGACGAGGGACAGAGGCTGTGAATGGGTAAGGATCTCAGGCTCTTGAAGGAGCGAGAGGCGCAAAACCGGGGGTTTTGCGCCTCTTTTTGTTGCACTCAACCGTTGGTTGAATTATAATATCCGTAATTCAACTACGCCGTTATTGCCTTTTCAGGCGGGTTTTTATATGCTGAGAGCACACCATCGATGGACGAGGGCAAGCGTGTTTGCCCTTGTTCATCGATGGTAAAATGAAAGGAGCGAACACACGATGAGTGAGAATTTGTTGGCAGGCCGCATCGCACAGCTGCGGAAAGAGGCGGGCATGACCCAGGAACAGCTGGGCAATGCCCTGGGACTGACGTATCAGTCGGTGAGCAAGTGGGAGAATGGAGTTTCCCAAAGTTAAAGATACCACATCAATCCCACGCGGACTTTTGCTCAACCGATACAGCCGGAGGGCTGGATAACAAGAAAAGGCGGTATGCGCCCCGTGGAGGGGTAGCGTACCGCCTTTTCTTGTGGGGGTTTCCAAAGGGGGCAACGCCCCCATTTGGCACACGACTTTGCGAAGCAAAGTGTAGTGTGTTATACGCTCTGCCGGCGTTGCCGTGAAAATGCCGTTGCCGCCGGGGAGGGCAAGGGCATTTGAAGCGGCAGGAAAACAGGGCTGTGCTTGCGTGGCGTGGAGCCGCAAGCGCAGGTCTGGACTCATCAGCAGACAGGGCGTATATGAAAGCCCCAGTTCCTCGTCCTACGCTCCAACTTGTGGACAAAGTGTCCCGAAGTTGTGGCCACACTCCCGGAAAAGTAGCAGGACAACGGGCAACCGTCAAGGCTGAAATGAACGGGTTTACACCCGGCCTTGACCTCCGCCCGCTGTCCCGCTGGATGGGTGGACAAGGCGGCCAATCCCTCAAAGTGCTTGGCCGCTCTCTTTCTGATTTTGAGGTATTCAGTTTTTCAAAATTGAATAATCAAAATAAATTTTTTCGATTGAAAAAATTTTATTTGTTATCATCTTCAATGCCATATTTTTTCTTTTGCCGAATCACATAATTACTGATTTTTTCATCATATAGTGGATACTGGTAATCCAACTGGCATGCCACTTCTGACGAAACCTCCCGGAACAATGCCATACATTGTTCAAAGGATTCCCACATATGGGGATAGGAATCCATATTATAAGTGGACATAAGTCGTTCCCACAATTCCTCTGGGACATATTGCTTCATAAATTTATAGTTTTTTCCCAAACTGAAATGAAATCCCTGTTTGATACCAATCAGCCAGGAAATCATGCGAAGCAATTCTTTTCGTACTATATCATTCATATGGTCAATAGCAAAAAGAATTTCTTTGCGGCATAAGCCCTTTACTACATATGTTGTAGTATTCCAAAATTCATTACAGCAATCGTCAAACATTCTTTGAGTAGGCTTCTGCAAGTGGTAGTCTATATCCGTTGGTATTGGCGGCTTTACGATACGGTTGTCTTTATCCAACAGTAACTTTACCAGTTTATCCCATGTAAAATACTCGTCTATCAGTTCCAGCGGCAGCAAAGTTAAATCTATCTTAACATCATCAGTAAACAGCATTAAATATGAAAATCCCTTTTCTACAGCTGGAAATAATTCCATATCTTCCGGCTTTTGCAGAATCAACCTTTCACCAAATATATCTAGCCATTTATCATCACTTGTGAAGCTGTCCATATCCGTAACAAAAAAAGTAATATCAAAATCCTGAAAATCATCAGGCGGAATATTTGTATTTGTTCTAGATCCTTCCAAAGTAACCATGCGAATGCGTTTGTCTGTTTTTGCAAAATTCAAAACAATATCATAAACTTCCTTTTCTGATCTCATTTTTATCTCCTCCAATTATTGAAATAGGTGTGAAGCCATTTTAGGGCTTTCCCGCCTTGATTACCCTTTAGCAAAGACGGGCGGGACTGTCAACGGCGGCGCATGAAATGCACCGTTCATCTTGACCGTTGACTGGCTCGGCTGGCTTTGCTATCTCTCCGATAAACCTGAATTCATTTAATGTACTTATTTTTAGTGCATATAAAAGGTTATATCAAATTTTCCCGACTGCTTTGTGTTTTCATATATTTTAGTATCAAGTCCGCCAATTTCAAAACCGCAAGCCAAATAAAACAAGCACGCATTCAAATTGTTGTCCTGACCAACAGTATACAAACCTGCATACCCATTTGCTATGGCATATTGATAAGATGCCTTAATTAGCTGTTTACCAATACCTTTACCACGCATTTTGCATTTGACTTTCAAGTCGTATAAAAAAAGACAGGGATTGAATACAGGAGTCAATATTGCTAATCCAATACAATTCGCTCCCTCATATGCTCCGATAAAAACATAGTCTTTCATCTCATGATAATTGTAGTTTTCATCTGGGAATGTCATTTCTTCAATCTGTTCAGAAGGCAATAGTTTTTCTGTATGTTCCCATCTGTCTCCGTTATAGGTAATAACCATTCGTCCCCTAATGGGAAAAGGTTCGTTGGGAATATTTATATCTGCGGCGTGTTTTTCATCAATAAATCTAATTTCCACTCCTTACACCTCACTAAATCAAATTTTTCCGTTCTCTTACTTTCTCCCTCGCTGGGGCTTTGGATTTTTCAGCAAGTCCGACTTCTGTGCAATCTTTTTCAGCCACTTCCTTTCTTCCTCGGACAGCTTCTTGTAATTCAGTTTGAGCCGCTTACAGATAAACATCATCGCCGTCTGCTCCGGGTCGCTGCCCGGGCTGGCGGTTTCCTCGGCGGTCTGTAAGAAATCTTCCAGAGGATTGTCCTCCGGAACGCTGAAAAAATCGTCCTTGTGGGCTTCCCGCAGGTCGAGGGCTATCTTGTTTATGTCCTGCTGTATCACATAGCGGCAAAAGCTGTCGTCGTCAATATGGGCGGCGATAAGCTGCCTTAACTGCGGGTCAGTCAAGCCGGGATTGTGTTGTTTCATAATCGTTGCACTCACGGCGTCCACAATGGCGTTTGCACTCTGTACCTGTTTTCCCGCCACGCCGTTCACATAGATTTCAAGGTCGGCCATGAGCCGGGGAAAATCCGGGTGTGCCGCCAGTTCACACAAGAGAGAATTGTCCACCCGCCCGCTTTTCAGCAATTCAATCATATCGTCACTCAAACGCAGGTCTGCAAAATCGGTGTTTGGGTGATTTTTGGTTTCGGACAGCCCCAGCAGATAATCGGCGGTCACGCCGTAAAACTTTGCCAGCTTGATAATGGCATAGTGGCTGATGTCCTTGAAGTCCTCTGCTTCATAGCTTCCCAGCGCAGACTTGGAGAGGTGCGTCTGCTCCGCAAGCTGTTCCAGCGTCAAGCCACGCTCCACACGCAGGTCTTTTAGTCGTTCTTGAATAGTTAGGGCCATACTCTCCCCCCTCTGTCCTCTGTTCTAAAATATCATCCAATCTTACCACGACTTTTTGATTTCTCTTAATAAAGCAACCGTAATATCTTTGGCAATACTTGATGCTTTTGCACAGTTTTTGTCAAAATTATCAACTCCGCTGTGTTTTTCAGTATCGGTCACACACCGAATGGCGATAAACGGTATGTCATTTGCATAGCAGACATGAGCGATACTGGCAGTTTCCATGTCAACCGTCAAGGGAGCAAATTCATCGTTTATTTTTTGCCGGCTCTCATCGGTTATAAACGATTCTCCCGTTACCATACGGCCCCAAACTACCTTTCCAGAAGTTGATAGCTTGTCAACAGCAGACTTTGACATATCTATCAGCTTTGGGTCTGCCACAAAAAACACAGAATTCATCCACGGATGAAATTCCGTTAAAATGTCTGGCGCTACATCGTGGTAACAAACTTCTGTGGAGATAACTGTATCGAATATTTCAAGTTCTGGCTCCATACCGCCCGCTGTCCCTGAATTGATAATTATATCCACGCAAAATACATCTATCAAAAGCTGAGCGGCTATGGCGGCATTTACTTTGCACACGCCGGAAAACAGGGCGACAACTTCTACACTATCAATCTGTCCAGCATGGAATTTCAGCATAGCTTTTTCCGTTATCTTACAGTTGCTTATCAAGGGCAAAAATGGGGCGAGTTCTTCGTCACCCGCACATAAAATTCCGATTTTCATAGATTATTGTCCTCCTATGGCTTGAAAGCCAATTTTTATGTTTATTATACCACAATTCCGAGAGCGTGGAAATAGAGAGTTTTCCGGGCGGATTTCCTACCTTTCGGATATACGGGACGGGCGGTCATTTAGGTGTAGACTTATGGTAGTTCATCGATGGACAGCACCTTGAAAATAGAATGACCGTCCGAAAAGGAATACCCCGGCTGGGGAAGCACCGCAAGGAACCGGACTTCGAGACAAAATGTCCCGAAGCTGCGGGGAGCGTGCCAACGCCGGAACACGCCGCAGGAATGGGGCAGGAAACCTTTTCGGGGAGAACGGCAACGGAAAGCAAAATGGAGGGAACGCATGAGAGATAACCCCTATAAAGACTTGCCGCCGCTGGAACGCAGGCCGGACGGTTCCCTTTACCGCATGACCCCGGCGCAGAGAAAACAGGCGGCCAGCCTGATACGCCGGGAGTGCTGTTGCTGTGAGGACGGCAACTGCATTGTCCTTGACGATGGGGACACCTGCACCTGTCCGCAGACGATTTCTTTCTCGGTCTGCTGTAAGTGGTTCCGCTGGGCGGTCTTGCCGCTGGACGGGACGCTGGAAGCGGAGATTTTCCGGGATAAGGACTTGAAACGCTGTGAGGTCTGCGGCGGTGTGTTCGTCCCCAAATCCAACCGGGCAAAATACTGCCCCGGCTGTGCCGCCAGAGTTCACAGGCGGCAGAAAACAGAAAGTGAACGGAAAAGGAGGTCTGCTGTGGACAGTTAGGAGCGAAAAAAGCCTTGATTTATCAGGCTTCGCAAGCCCCAAACCGGGGCTGGTGGTATAAAGTATCGCCCGCCCCGGAAAACGGGCTTCTAACCGTCCACAAAACGCACTATGACAAATACCATCTATATCCATCAGCCGGAAAAGGCGTTCAGCTTCACCCGGCTCCCGAATTTCCTCTTTGAAGCCCCCACATTCAAGCCCTTGTCCAACGAGGCAAAGGTTCTGTACGCCTTTATCCTGCGCCGGACAGAGTTATCCCGCAAGAATGGGTGGGCGGATGATTGCGGACGGATTTATCTGTACTATCCCATCTGCGAGGTGGTTGACCTGCTCCACTGTGGGCGGCAGAAAGCGGTAAACACCCTGCGGGAACTGCAATACGCCGGGCTGGTGGAGATCCAGAAGCAGGGCTGTGGAAAACCCAACCGCATTTTCCCAAAATCCTATGAAGCGGTTCCAAACACCGACTTCAAGAAATCCGGTTCTGGTACGCCGGAGGGCTGAAAACCGTACTTATGAAGTGAGGAAATCACTCCCCGGAAGTACGAAAACCGGACGGTATATAGAAATACAAAGATTAAAAAGATTTATTTATATTCTATCCATTCCAATCCTATCCGAGCTAATTTCTGCGGGATTTTCCCTGTGGAAAACCCCGGATAGGAAAGGAATGGGGAAAGGAGCAGAATGGCACAACACGCAATTTTGCGGTTTGAGAAGCACAAGGGCAACCCGGCAAGGCCGCTGGAAGCCCATCACGAAAGACAGAAAGAACAATACGCCAGCAACCCCGACATTGACACAAGCCGGAGCAAGTACAACTTTCATATCGTCAAGCCAGAGGGCAGGTACTATCATTTCATTCAAAACCGCATTGAACAGGCCGGGTGCCGAACCCGCAAGGACAGCACACGGTTTGTCGATACGCTGGTAACTGCCAGCCCGGAGTTTTTCAAGGGGAAATCCCCAAAGGAGATACAGGCGTTTTTCCAGAGGGCGGCGGACTTCCTCATTGGCCGGGTAGGACGGGAAAATATCGTGTCGGCGGTGGTACACATGGACGAGAAAACGCCCCACCTGCATTTGGTCTTTGTCCCGCTGACAGAGGACAACCGCCTGTGTGCAAAGGAGATTATAGGGAATAGAGCCAACCTCACAAAATGGCAGGACGATTTTCACGCTTATATGGTGGAGAAATATCCCGACTTGGAGCGTGGGGAAAGTGCCAGCAAGACAGGCAGGAAGCATATCCCCACCCGTCTGTTCAAGCAGGCGGTCAATCTCTCCAAACAGGCAAGAGCCATTGAAGCCACGCTGGACGGTATTACCCCGTTCAATGCCGGAAAGAAGAAAGAGGAAGCCCTCTCCCTGCTGAAAAAGTGGTTTCCGCAGATGGAGAACTTCTCCGGGCAGCTCAAAAAATACAAGGTCACGATAAACGACCTTTTGGCGGAAAATGAACAGTTGGAAGCCAGAGCCAAAGCCAGCGAAAAAGGCAAGATGAAAGATACGATGGAACGGGCAAAGCTGGAAAGCGAGCTGCACGACATTCAGCAGCTGGTAGACCGCATCCCACCGGAGGTGCTGGCAGAACTGAAACGCCAACAGCGGCACACAAGGGAACGGTGATTGATGACAGAAAACATTTCACGCCGCAGCATGGCGGCACTGCACTTTGAAAATTAAATACGGAGGTACTATGGAGCATATCAGATACAAGAAAGAAACCGAAGTCGTGACTTTTCAGGGAAAGGAAATCACGCTGGAAAATCTCTCCCCGGTGTTCACGCCGGAGCAGGAAGCGGCAAAACGCCGGGAGCTGGAACAGCAGCTTTATGAGGTGTTCCGCAAATATGCCGATAAGCGGAAGAAAGAGGAAGCCGGGGCGTAAGGTTTTCCGAAGCCATCGTTGATTTACGGGGCTGCTGGCAGTATAATAGAATTGTCAGCAGCTCCGTTTCTTTTTGAAGAAAAGGAGCGACAAATGAACAATCGAATAGACGCGATTTATGCAAGACAATCGGTTGACAAAAAGGACAGCATTTCCATTGAAAGCCAGATTGAGTTTTGCAAATACGAATTGAAAGGCGGTAACTGCAAGGAATACACAGACAAAGGGTACAGCGGCAAGAACACAGACCGTCCGAAGTTTCAAGAACTGGTGCGGGACATCAAGCGGGGGCTGATTGCAAAGGTCGTGGTTTACAAGCTCGACCGTATCAGCCGTTCCATTCTGGACTTTGCCAACATGATGGAGCTGTTCCAGCAGTACAATGTAGAGTTTGTGTCCTCTACGGAAAAGTTTGATACCTCCACCCCGATGGGGCGGGCGATGCTGAATATCTGTATCGTGTTCGCCCAGCTTGAACGGGAAACCATACAGAAGCGGGTAACGGACGCTTACTATTCCCGTAGCCAGAGAGGTTTCAAGATGGGCGGGAAAGCCCCTTACGGCTTCCATACAGAGCCAATTAAGATGGACGGTATCAACACAAAAAAGCTGGTGGTAAATCCAGACGAAGCGGCAAATATCCGGCTGATGTTTGAGATGTACGCCCAGCCCACTACCTCCTACGGGGACATTACCCGGTACTTTGCCGAACAGGGCATTTTGTTCCATGGCAAAGAGCTGATACGCCCCACGCTGGCGCAGATGTTACGCAATCCTGTCTATGTGCAGGCAGACCTTGATGTGTACGAATTTTTCAAAAGTCAAGGGACGGTCATTGTCAATGACGCTGCCGATTTTACTGGCATGAACGGCTGCTATCTGTATCAAGGGCGGGATGTGAAGCCCAGCAAAAAGAACGACTTGAAAGACCAAATACTGGTACTGGCTCCCCATGAGGGCATTGTTCCCTCCGACATCTGGCTGACCTGCCGCAAGAAGCTGATGAACAACATGAAAATCCAGTCTGCCCGAAAAGCTACCCATACATGGCTGGCGGGAAAAATCAAATGCGGGAATTGCGGATATGCGCTTATGAGTATCTTCAATCCCTCCGGCAAGCAATACCTTCGCTGTACGAAACGGCTGGATAACAAGAGTTGTCCGGGGTGCGGGAAAATCATTACTTCGGAACTGGAAGCGGTTGTTTATCAGCAGATGGTAAAGAAACTGGCAAGCTACAAGACGCTGACAGGCAGAAAGAAAGCGGCAAAGGCAAACCCGAAAATTGCAGCACTGCAAGTGGATCTTGCCCATGTGGACAGCGAGATTGAAAAGCTGGTGGACAGTCTGACGGGCGCAAACAATGTCCTGCTCTCCTATGTGAATGTGAAGATAGCGGAACTGGACGGACGCAAGCAGGAACTTGTGAAGCAGATAGCTGAGCTGACGGTGGAAGCCATCAGCCCGGAACAGGTCAGCCAGATTTCCGGCTACCTCGACACTTGGGACAGCGTATCCTTTGACGACAAGCGGCGGGTGGTGGATTTGATGATTACCACCATAGCCGCCACAAGCGAAGCCATCAACATTACATGGAAAATCTGACGGGCAGCACACCTCCCGTCAGACCGTTACCCTGTGTAGTCCCTTGTAAACTGTACTTTGATATAATATAAGTATCAAAATATCATAGAAAAGAGGTAGACTGATTATGAAAAGAGTTTTTATAAGTTTTGCAAAAGAAGACTCAAATTTACGAGATTTACTTGTTGGACAGGCAAGAAATAACAACAGTCCTTTTGAATTTGTAGATATGTCTGTTAAACAAGCATGGGATAGTGCATGGAAAACCAATTGTCGTAGAAAAATCAAAGGATGTGATGGTGTAATTGCACTTATTACAAAAAATACCAAAATTGCTGATGGAGAATTATGGGAAATAAAATGTGCAAAAGAAGAAGGAATCCCTTGCTTAGGTATTTGGGGAAATGATAATCATTATGGTGTATCTATTCCTAATGAGTTATCAAGTAGTCAAATGCGTGACTGGACTTGGAGTAATATCTCTTCTTGGCTTAATCGAATTTAGGAGGAAGCGAATATGAAAAAAGCATTAGTTGTTGGTATCGATAACTATCCAACATGTCCTTTAGGTGGTTGTGTTAATGATGCTCTCGCAATTTCTGAACTGTTAGAAACAAATGGTAATGGCTCTCCAAATTTTGATGTTAGAACAATCCCCGATATTCCTACTAAATCAGATTTACTAGATTCCATCGAAGAACTATTTGCTGGCGATGCTGATATAGCTTTATTCTATTTTTCAGGACACGGTACTGATGTAGGTGGTGGTTATCTTGTAACACCCGATTTCCATGGTAGAGATTATGGCGTTACAATGATGGAAGTGTTAAGTATTGCAAATCGTTCAACATGCAAAAATAAAGTGATTATTTTAGATTGTTGTTATTCGGGCAAATTTGGTGAAAATGCCGTATCTGATACTAAAGATTCAGTGTTGGGTGAAGGTGTAACTATCATGACTGCAAGTTCTAGAAATCAAGTTTCCATAGAAAATAGCCTTACAGGACACGGCGTTTTTACGGAATTGCTAGTTCAAGGATTAAAGGGGAGTGCTGCTGATATAGGCGGTAATATCACACCCGCAAGTTTGTATTCTTTTGTTGACCAATCACTTGGTGCATGGGAACAACGTCCAATATTTAAAACGAATATATCCCGTTTTTTACCAATAAGAACAATTGAAGCAAAAGTTTCTAAGACAATATTACGAAAATTGAGCAATTATTTTCCTAATCCTACAGATGAGTTTAACTTAGATCCATCATATGAATTCACTAATACACCAGACTGTGAGCATACTATTATTGAACCTTATGCTGATGAATCAAATGTACAAAAATTCAAAGAATTGCAATTATATGAAAGTGTAGGGTTAATAGAGCCGGTGGGAACTGAGCATATGTATTTTGCTGCTATGGAAAACAAATCTTGTAAACTTACAGCTCTTGGACTACATTATTGGCGTTTAGCTAAAGATAAAAGGTTTTAAAGGTGATTAGATGATTTTAACAAGAGAATTCTTACAAAGTGAAGCAACACAAAGAGACATTAGTTCTTATAGTGAAACAAGAATACTGAATGAAAGTCATAATTTGTTTTCTTCCAAAAGGACAAGTTATGATTTATTCCTTTCTCACAGTTATTTAGATAAGAAGCTAGTTCTAACTTTAGTTGATTTGTTTACAAAAGCTGGATATTACATCTATGTTGATTGGATTGAGGATATTCACTTGGATAGAAGTAATGTTACAGCTTCTACCGCTAAATTTATCAAGACCAGAATAAAACAGTGCAAAGGATTATCCTATATATCAACAAGTAATATTGTCTCATCGAAGTGGTGTCCTTGGGAACTTGGTGTTGCGGATGGATTACATAATGGAAAAGCCTGTATTCTTCCCGTCATAAATCAAGGGGAATCATATAATGGTCAAGAATATTTAGAATTATACCCATATATTGAATATGCGCAACGTTCAAGCGACAATGTATATGACTTTTGGGTTTATGACCCAAAGGATAGAAACAAATATGTAATACTAAGTGATTGGTTAAGTGGACAACAACCTTTTAGACATTATTGATTTTCTACATTTTTTTGATTCTAGTAAAAAACAGTCAAATTTTGGCTGTTTTTTCTTTACCTATTTTTAAGATTGGAGGTTGATTGTGAACACAGATATTTTTGAGGATATGAAGCAGTGTGTCGTAAGCGCCAAGTGTTAGGGTATCCCAACACATCTACCCTGGCACCAACATGTGATGTCAGGGTTGCGAGCGTTTTACTCTGATTTTTTGTTACATTCTATCCTGGCTTTTTCGCTCCACGGTGCGAGATTTTGAAATTCTGCATCGGTAGTATCTTTGCCTGGGCGGCTGTCGAGCAGGTATTGCAGATAGTTGTATGGGTGCAGCCCATGCACTTTCGCCATCTCTACCATGGTATAAACTACCATATTCGCATTTGCACCATCCTGGCTTTCGCTGAACAGCCAGTTCTTGCGGCCTAAGGTTAGCGGTCTGATTGAATTCTCCGATGGATTATTGCTCAGGCTGCAGCGTCCGTCTTCGAGATATGTCATCAGCGTGTCTTTTCGATTTCGGATATAAGTCACTGCCCGATCCATGCGGCTTCCTTTTTCTGGGTGCTGTGCATCCAGCCAGCGTATGAAACCTTCCACGATCGGCTTCTGCTCCTTCTGGCGGCGTTTGTAAACCTGCATATAAGATAGTTCCTTTTCCTTATAGCTGCGTTCATACTCAAACAGCTTGTTACAATACAGAACTCCTTGAACTGCCGGATGGCTGTAGTCCTTATCATGGCCGGTTGGAATGGCTTCGATCAGATATCTCCGGATATGGGCGTAACAACAGCATCTTCGGATATTTTTCAGCTTGTTATAACTACTGTAACCATCAGCCATGACATACGTTCCATCCGCGATTCCTTTCAGGAAGTCCGCCGCATGTTCTCCGACACGTGTCTCTGAATAATGGTACAGGACGATGGGCGGCAGCCTGTCTTCTCCGGAACGCATCAGCCAGACATAGGACTTACTCTGCGGTCTCCGGCCAGGTTCATTTAAGACCTGGATGGGTGTCTCATCTGCCATCAGGAAATGTCGTTTCAGTAACTCACGGTGAAAGTAGTCATACACGGGTTTCAGATAATTCTGGGAACAGGTGATAATCCAACCCGCCATGGTCGTTCTGCTGATGCTGACTCCAAGGAGTTCAAATCCTTTTTCCTGTCGATACAGTGGAAGCGCATCTGCATACTTTTCATACATGATGTGCGACACAAGGGATGATGAGGCATAGCCTCCAGGGATTAGTGCCGGAATTCCTTCATCTTTGATAAACTGTGGGGCTTCCGTATCCTTGCAGACAGGGCAGCCATAAGTGGTTGCAACGTATACAATACGTTCCAGCTTTGCTTTGGTGTAGCGGAGTTCTGTCCTGATTTCTTCATGACCGATCGCAACCATCATGGTTCCACAGGCAGGACACTGTTTTTCTTCGTCTGTCAGTGTATCCACCTCTTCATAATGGATTGGCAGATTTGCGAACATCTCGTCATAGTCCGCTTTGGGCTTACGCCCTCGTTTGCTGGCTTTCACTTCGATAAACTCCGGTTCAATGAGTTCCGGAATTGGTTCTTCCCCGGAATCAGGGACGGAGAAAAGATTCAGCTGACCGGGCATGTCACTGCGTCGTTCACTGGAACTGCCAAAAAGCTTCTGCTTGAAGTATTCAAGCTGCGCTTGCAGATTTGAAATGATCCGGTCTTTTTCATCGTCCTTTGCATTGCGTTCTTCCAGCATCTTCTGCAGGGATACGATCAGATCATTCTGGGTACGGATGGTTGTATTCAGTTGTGAGATCGTATCCTTCAGTTCCTTGAACTGGATGTCCTTTGCACTGGATGCCATGGTCCTTCGCTCCTCTGTTTCGTTACTGGTATTTTACCAGAAATCGAAGAAAAAAGCGAATCCGTCACGGCCAGGTGTTCGTCATAATGACGGTGGATAACCGATGCGGAGAGCAGCCATAAGATGGATAAACTGAGATATTTTTTGTTATGGCAATCTCAGAATACGATGAAAAGCGATGAAATAGAAATCGCGTAGGAGGTTATCCCAGCCTGGATGAAAAAAGAAAGAGTTATCCACGTTTCCATAAGAAATGTCACTGGAAAATTTCGTCGATTTCACGATGATTTTCAGCTGGTTTGGATCGCCTTTGGTTGTTCAATGTCCAGTCCGCTGAGCAGCCAGTCCAGCTGCCGCCAGGTAATTGCCTGAGCTTCTGAACGCTTCCGTGGCCAACGATAGCGTCCCTGTGCAACATTCAGTCTCTTGTAAAGGAGCACATATCCATCCGGTTCACGGAGCAGGACCTTGATCCGGTCACACCGTTTACCGCAGAAAAGGAACAGGGATGACTGATCCGGATCCATGGAAAGTTTGTCCCGGACAATGCTGCAGAGACCATCGATCGATTTGCGCATGTCTGTTGTGCCACATACGATATAGATGTTGTCCGCCACGGAGATATCGCCTAACACCCGGTGCCTTTCACAAGGCTCAGAATCCGATCAAGGATAGCAAGGTCAGTTCCATTGGCGATGCGGATTGTCGCATTGCCCAGAGATATTTCTATGCTGGCAGAAATATCTGCAATACAGGTTGGATTCGCAGGCGCTGACTGGCATAGAAGCATCCGCTCAGGATTCGCTGCTTTTGAATGAACGTTTAAGCGGACCACTTCCTGAGCCGGAGTGGGTGAAGGCTCCGCTTTGGAAATTGACTCAGGGATTTCACAGCAGGCCTTTCTCCTGAGTCTACTGACCCAGTTGTAAAAGGTTCCCGGATGAATTCCGTGCTCCTTACACCACTGATAATCGGAGAGCCCACTGTTCCTGCATTCCATAATTAGTTGGAGCTGCTGATCAGCTGGGACTCTGGCATTGTAACTGGACATTTTCGATCCCCCATAAATGTGTAGTGAAATGCTCGCACCTATCAATGAAATGTATCGTATACCAGAGCGAAGTGCTTGCATCTAGCTATCTATCATTATGAGGTATTTGGCGGCAAAGCGCTAGCCACCCTAATATTTGGCGCTTACCAATAGCCAATACAGCGGCTTGAATTCTTGTTTTTTTAGAACTGTTATCCACACCGCACAGTCATTTGATCTATATCGAAAGCGAAGGCTCACATTTTGCATAACTGTTTGTGGATAATACCATGAAATCCTACCGTATAGATAACAACAGGGGATTTCATGCATTTTTTAAATATGCGAATTACATAAAGGCTACATTGTTTTGGGCGGATCAGCCATTTCTGATATCGGATGCTTTTCAATTATTTCGAGACCTTCCATCAACATCTGAAACTGATCTTTCGAAATGGTTACTTCTTCCGCTTTGGACCTAAGCCAGTCGAATGCGCTATTATCCAAGCGCTTATACATCAGAAGGAAACCATCGCCTTCCCATAAAAGCGCTTTGATGCAGTCACAACGCCATCCATACAAAAGGAAAAGAGTATTCCTGTCATACAGATCCAGCTCAAACTGAAAACGATTGATACCTGCCAGACCCTTAATTCCACGGCGCAAGTCCGTGTACCCGGTTGCCAGGTAGATCTTTTTAAACGCCTTTGCGTCAATAAGCATGAGCCAAAGCCATCACAAGAGCGTGTAGCAGCTCTGGTGATGTTTCAGGGAAAACATCAATCCCAATACCATTGTTTCCACGGATAACAGTCGATGCAGCTGACTTTTCTGGCATTGTCCGTTCCTTAGGTATTACTGTAGACAAACATCCAGTTGGAACGGGCAGCTCCACAAAGTCGGGAATCTGTTTGCGATTTGAGTTCTCTTCTGCTGTGTGGTTTAGTATTGCCTGGCGGACGCAACGTAGTCGATAATAGTAGTTAGCTTTTGTAATTCCTTGTTGCCTGCACCAGTCATCCATTGTCAAGCCGACAGGACAATTTTGACATTTTGCGGATCTGTTGACTCCATTGTTTCAAACAAACAGATTCGACATCTAATCTTGCCTTGGTTTTCATAGTACTAACCTCCATAGTTTAGAGTATGGAGTAATTATGCCATTAGATTCAGTTGTGGACAAGGTACTGGCTATTGAACGTTTACTAGTATTTCACACCACACAAACAGATAATCAGATCATTATCCTTATTTTTCATTAAATCAAACATGTTTATGCTGGTAGGTGAAACTGTTACCACATATACCAGAGAAATATATTAAGTTATGATATCATACATTTTAGCTACAATTTTAGCTTTTCCAGCAACCAGATTAAAAAGTAATAATAGCTTTTTCATATTCACTCGTCCTTTAAATTTCGGTTAATTATGAAACATATGATAATATTGTAAAATCTGATAGTCATCAATCCAGCCAGAATATGGGGATTCTTCCTCATATTGATACCAAACCCCATCATTCCCCAGATAACCAAAGCGGTTAGCTGCCCAAATATTTTGCTGCATTTCCCATAGAAATCTTTCATATGCGGACATAGGCAGGCCTGCATAGTTTAATAAACGAGAAGCAAGGTAATTGGGACTTGTGACATTTGCAGCAGCCTCTTCTATTTTTACTTCCGTATCATAATTAGACCAAAAGAAATAGGGAGTTGCAAAGTTCCGCTGATTGTTGGCCAATTCGCTTTGACTTTCATCATATTCAAAAATACTTTTTTCTAGTTCAGAATCTAAGCAACCTGGCTGATGATCCCCAAAGAAGCAAATTATTACAGGGCGCTCTTCCTGCTCAAAATGTTTTATCAAAGATTTCAATGCTTTATTAGATTCATTTATAAGTGATAAAAACATTTGCAAATCTTTATAAGAACTGTAAGCGGAATCCACATTTACTAAATCCAGTGGATTCTGAGGATTCAGTGTCTCTATGTTATATTCTCCATGATTTTGCAATGTCACATTAAAGATAAAAAGCGGCTCTGTTGTTGAGTCTACAACTTTTATTAATTCCTGATAATTGTCATGATCAGATACTCTGTCTAGGAAAATTTTCTCGTAATCCGCATAATCATTAACACTATAAAATTGATCGAACCCCATTTGCTTATATACAGCCTGGCGTTTATAGTTTGTAGGATTGGCTGGATGCATAGCTACAGTTTTATAACCTTCTTCCTTTAAACTGGTTACCAAGGTTGGTATGCCTTCGAAATCAAACTGCGTGTACGGGTAGGTATCCGAAAAATATTTCATGGAGTTTCCAGTCAAAAATTCAAATTCCGAATTACAGGTTCCGCCACCACGGACAGATACGTAAGTATTTCCTTTCTCTAGAAAACCGTCATAAGAATCCAGAAATCCCATGACATTTTCAGTATTTTTCAAATCTCCCCAAATCCTAAGATCCGAGAATGATTCATTCATAATTACAATTATAACCGGTTTTTCAGCAGTATTAGACGTTTCATTTAAAGAATAAGGTTCAAGAATCTCAGCAACACGCGTCAACGAATAACCTTCTGGTTTTTTAGGATACATGGTCTGCATATAACTAATAAAAGACAGAGCAAAGCCGCTTTGACTATACGTCTCAGAAGTATCCCAATCATTTTTAACCACATCATATGCCTGTGTAAAATCAACATTTTCTGTCCATAGTACCAGACCAGCTATCGCACAAAATGCAATTACTTTTCTTTTCAATATTTCTTTTAGTTTCCAATCTGCATTTGGTATATACAAATAGGTTAGGACAACTGACGTCATAAGAAGAAGGAATCCCATTACAATGCTGGTTGATATATTATATTGATAATCACCAGCTACCGCGGCAGCTGTACGAAGCTGTAACATATCAGATGGCATCAATGCAAATTTTGTAAGCGTCAAATCTCTCGCCTAGATATTTTTTAGATTCTGTGGCAAACTTGAAAAAACTAAAAAAACTACTAGTTTTTCAAGGAGGGTGTAAAGTTGGATGCTTTTACTCATGAGGTTCGCCTCAATCAATGGAAACTGATTATCGAGCAGTGTCAAAGCCGTCCCGATGGGCAGACAGCCAGGCAGTGGCTGGCAGAAAACGGGATTCAGGAAAAAACGTATTACTACTGGCTCAGGAGAGTCCGTAAAGAAGTCTACAGCCGACTGAGTGATGGAAGTACTTCTCTTCCTGCAATGCAGGAAAAAGGAACAGTTACCTTTGCTGAAGTCCCCATGATACCGCAACAGAATCCGGAAATTCCTTTTTCTTTCCAGCCCGCAGTCGTGATTAAAACTTCCCAGGCAACTGTGGCAGTGTCTAACGAAGTTTCCGACAGGCTGCTTACCAGGCTTCTGCAGGAGGTGTCCAATGCTTGAGGATGCCGGTGGAATCCGGCGCGTGATGCTCGCATGTGGTTTTGTTGACCTGCGCAAAGGAATTGATGGACTGGCTCAGGTCATCGGTTCACAATACAACATGAATCCGTTTGAACAAGGAACCCTTTTTCTGTTCTGTGGAAGGCGTTCAGACCGTATGAAGGGACTTCTCTGGATGGGGAACGGATTCCTGCTATTATACAAAAGATTTGAGGACGGTTCTCTGACATGGCCAAGGACAACACAGGAAGCTGCAGATATCACCGAAGAGCAGTTCCGCCTCCTGATGCTGGGCCTTAATCCTCTCGACCTGAAGATTAAAGAAGTCCATCCGGCAAAGGTTTTCTGAAAAGTATTGTGCAAAACAGAGAAAAATTTCTGTTGTTTTATCGCATAAAATCTGCTTATGGAAGCACTTTTTGAGATGTTGTGAAAGCACGTCTGCCGCCGGTATAAGTGTGATGTAAGTAATATTTGAACCTTGAAAACTCTATATTTCCTCATTGTATATGGGCAGGCAGCGCTGTTTTAAGCATAGGCGTTTTGCCGAAAGGCAAGATGCTTACGATTCGCTGTTTCACTGATTCTGTAGTATAATCAGAGACAGTAAAGGACAAGGAGCGGAGCAATGGGCAGCAAGCATACACTGGGTGAATTGAATAACTTAAGCCGTGAAGAGTTGATTACCATCATTCTCGGTATGCAGGGACAGCTTGATGCGTTGAATGAAAACATCGAGAAGCTTATTGAGCAGGTACGTCTTGCAAACCAGCAGAGCTTTGGCCGCCATACGGAAACAATGGCATCCATTGAGGGACAGTTATCCTTTTTCGATGAAGCAGATGCCTTGTATAATCCGCTTGTACAGGAGCCGGATCCTGATGAGATTCTCCCTGAAAAAGCAAAGAAGAAAAAATCCAGGGGGAAGCGGGAAGCGGACTTAAAGGATTTCCCGGAAGATGTCATACCAACCCACACGGTATCTAAAGAGGTACTGGATGCTTTCTATGGTGAAGGCAACTGGAAACAGATGCCCAGTGAGACCTACAAACGTTTAAGACACGAACCTGAGAGCTGGACTGTAGAAGTCCACACGGTAGATGTCTTTGTGGGAACCGATGGTTATCATCAGGATGAGTTCATGCGTGGTGACCGTCCAAAGGATCTGTTCCGTGGCAGTATAGCAACCCCTTCCCTTGTAGCTTCTATCCTGAATGTAAAGTATGTGAATTCTGCTCCACTGCATCGAATTGAACAGGAATTCTCCCGTAACGGGGTTAACATTTCAAAGCAGACCATGTCAAACTGGATGATAAACAGTTCCCGCCGGTACTTCGCGCCTCTAGTGGAGTGCATGAAGCAGGAGCTGTTAAAGCTTCCTGTGACACAGTCGGATGAGACTCCCACCCAGGTAATCAACGATGACAGAGCTCCCGGAAGCAAAAGCTATATGTGGGTGCACCGCTCCGGTGAATTCCATACAGAGTTCCCAATCGTCATCTATGAATACCAGAAAGGCAGGAACCATGAGTTCCCGCTTCAGTTCTATCAGAATTACAAAGGCATTCTGGTTACCGATAGCCTTTCCCAGTATCATTTGATAGAAAAAAAGCTTCGGGGACTGATAAATGCCAACTGCTGGGCACATGCAAGAAGGGATTATGCCAATGCCATAAAGACAGCGGACAAATCTAATCCTGATGCGGTACGACGGTCGGTTGCCTATCAGGCATTAAGCCGGATATCCCAAATCTATAAACTGGAAGGTGCCTTAAAGGATCTGACAGCCGGGGAACGTCTCAAAGAACGCCAAAACTCAATCAGACCATTGGTTGAGGAGTATTTTGCGTGGGTAAAAAACCAGCTTGAAAATACTGCCGTACCGCCCAAAGGGAAAACAGCCGAAGGACTGAAATACAGCCTGAATCAGGAAAAATATCTGAAGGTATTTCTGACTGACGGGAACGTACCCATTGATAATTCAGCAAGTGAACGTTCAATCAGAACTTTCTGTATTGGTAAAAAGAACTGGATGTTTCACAATTCCATTCAGGGAGCGCAGGCAAGCGCTGTGATCTACAGTATTTCGGAAACCGCAAAGCTCAATAACCTGAGACCTTATTATTATTTTAAGCATTTACTCACAGAGCTTCCCAAACTCTGTGACGAAAAAGGAAATATAGATACTGCGAAGCTAAACCACTTATTGCCATGGGCAAAAGAGTTACCAGCTGAATGCAGAAAACCACGCCGCTGATATCTGTTAGCGGCGTTAATTTATAGGTAAGCGCAGGATTTGACGCTTACGAAATCCCTATGACAATGCCTGTATCGAATCCTTCCATTCGGTATGAACAAAGTGCCTTCGGCACTCTCAACTCCCCTGCCCCTCACTCATGAGGGGTTTTGGGGTTTTCCTTTGTCACTTTTTGTTGTAAAATATTCTTATGGATAATAAGAACATTCTTCAAACTATTTTCAGTGACCACTTTGAGTACATACAGTATGTTCTTCGTCCTGGCAAAAATGTTATGGATAATATTAAACGTATGATCCATTGCCAGGATCCTTCTTATGGACACGCTGTCTACGGCTGTCCCCATTGTGGTAAACTTAAATCTGTACCTTTTTCTTGTAAAAGCCGTTTCTGTCCATCTTGTGGTAACATGTATAATCAGAAACGGGCTTTTCGTATGTCCTGCAAGCTCATTTCCTGTAACCACAGACACTGTGTGTTTACGATTCCAGAGGAACTTCGCATCTTCTTTCTTAAGGATCATTCTCTTTTGAATTGTCTTTTTCATGCCGTCCGAGATGTCGTCCTTCGTATGTTTTCTAAACTTAATAAAACTGAAAACTTTACTCCTGGGTTTATTTGTGTCCTTCACTCTTTCGGTAGAGACCTCAAATGGAACCCTCATATCCATGCGCTCATCTCCGAGGGCGGTGCCGGGAATATTACCTCCTGGCGTCCAAACAAACATTTTGATTTCAGATTTTTACGCTTCGCTTTCCGTAAGGTTCTTTTAGAAAAACTTGCGCATAAACTCGGTTCTTCTTTCCTTAAACTTAAAAACCAGATTTACAAGGATCACCCGGATGGTTTTTATATCCGTGCTAAACCCAATCTCTGCTCTCCGGATATCACCATTAAGTATATCAGCCGATATCTCGGACGACCGGTTATTGCTGCCTCCAGAATTGATTCTTATAATGGTGACTCCGTAACATTTCATTACACCAGGCATGAGGATCATAAGACGGTTACAGAATGCCTCCCCGTCATTGACTTTATAAAACGCCTGATTATTCATATCCCTGACAAGCACTTCAAAATGGTTCGTTACTATGGGATTTATGCAAAACATCATAAACAGGAAAAAAATCTTCGGCAATGTTTATCCCCTCAGAAACAACGCTATCTTTCCAGTCTTCTGGATTGGCGTAACTCGATTATTCTGACGTTTGGATATGACCCACTCAAATGTCCGAAGTGTGGCACTTCTATGTTGGTTTTAGAAGTTTACTACAAAAAAACTGCGCTATTTGAACGATTCCGAAAGGTAATGGGTTATGGATAGTTCCATGCCCCTTATTCTTTCTTTGCCGTCAGACAGCGCAGTCTAAACCAAAAACAAAAAACTACATAATCAACGTCGTGGCGAATCACTACATTCGCTCTTTTGTTATGTGATCTTTTATTTCAAGTCCATTATACACTATCTTGGCCGATTTGCGAAGTTTCCTAGAAAGTAAAGAAGGAGGAAGTCTATCTTCATATCTATCAAGACTTTAAGGAAGCCCGCAGGGCAATTTTCGAGTATATAGAATCCTGGTATAACCGTAAACGGATTCACAGTGCCATAGATTATATGACGCCTCAGAAAAAGAGGATAAGGAACTAAAAAGAGTGGCATAATCTTTCAACTTTTTTTGTCCAAAGTATTTACATAGGTCCATTATTTACTTTAAAACCAACTGCAATAATCATCTGGAGATTATAATGGATAACTTCTCGGTTTACCTGACGAGAACCTTCCGTTTGAACTATTCGGTATTTCCGAATAGTTGCTTTCTCAGTCAGTTCACCATCATCATAAATTCTTTTTATATGTTCATTAATTGTTGGAACACTTACATCATAAAGTACTGCCATCATTTTTTGTGTTAACCAAATATTTTCATTTTCATAGCGCATTTCTATACTATCTGCCTGATTACCAACAGAAGCTACTTACGTTAAATACTCAGCAGCCGAGCTGTGAATAGTTATTTCGTTTTTCCTTTTCTCCATAGTTCTCTCCAATTTCAACATAACTTTTCAAATCCAGTTCCAACTTTTTCTTAATCATCGAGTGCGTCCACGATTCATCTTTTTCCTTTGTAAAGCTTTTTACAATATCCTGCATTGTTTCAGCACTCCAGTATATCTTAAGTTTTTCCTTGGCACGGGTTATTGCTGTATAAAAAATAGAATGCGATATTTTTTCTGCATTATAGGAAGGGATAATTATCTTTACAGATTTATACTCTAAACCTTGCGCCTTATGAATAGAAACAGCATATGCAATTTGAAAAGGAATAATTGTCTTAACCCTTTCTTCATCATCTTCTAATTCTTCAATACCTGCAATCACCTCTAAACGGATTCGCGTTCCAAAATCGGTAACATCGACAAATTCAAAACTTTCATTTCTGCATTGCCGTTCTGTTAGAATTGTATCTATATCAAGCGTGAATAATATTGCTGAATCGCTTTTTGAAATGTCTGCAATTCTTCCTTTTAAATTGTTATATAATAAGGATGAACGCTTAGTATCCAGGAAAATTATTGGATCTCCAACTTTGAATGTCCACTCAGCCCATGAATATACTTCGCTTTTGGTATTGGCATTTTGGAAATAAAGGTTCATATTGTTTAAACCAAACTTCCCATCGTAATTTAAGCACAATACAATCTCATCTTCATCCTCAGATACGAATATATCTTCTCCTATGTCGGAAGAAAACGGACCGTCTATTGCCAATTTTTCAGTAATAATGGGTTCAATTTTTCTAACCCCATCCCATAAACTCTTTAACTCTTCTTTGTCTGTCCTCCAGGTATTTAAAAGTTCAACATTCGCGCCATCCGTTTTAATGATATCTTTAGCATAATAAAACCAGTTACCAAAATCGATAGACTCAATCTGATAAATATCGCCTGCTAAAACAAGCAGGGTATCATCATCGATTTTTTCCAGCATTTTCTTCATAGTTCTATTATCTATAGTACTACATTCATCAATAAAAATCACATCATAATCCGTAAGGGTAATCATCTTTGTAAAGCTGTCAATACTTACAAAATCTGAGTCTGAACCTGGATTCTCTATACGTCTTTTTAAATTTTGCAAAGCAGTATGTGTTTTTGTAAGAAATAGCTTCTTTGATTGCATCATCATATTTGAAACATAATTAATCAATGTTGTTTTTCCCGTACCGGCCGCTCCGTAAATGAGCATTACCTGAGATTTTACAAATACCTTTTGCAAAGCAACCTTTTTTAAGGGATCTTCAAATCTTAAATTGCTTTCCCTAAGATATCTTGAATTGGACTCCTGTTGTCCCCTATTAGACACTTTTGAAAGCTTTAATAATTTTTCAAGTATAAATAAAGTAGTAGCTTCATAGGAGTCGATGGATAAATAACCATTTTCTTCATTAATTCGAAAACCATTATTCCATTCCCATGCATCTAAGCTATCATTATATTTTTTAATCTTCTCCATGCTTGCCACAGAATCAACGTCAAAATACAATTCTCCTGTTTTATATATCAGACTTTCAATTGTCAAATATGGATGTACAGTATTATATTGTTCAGAACCATTAGTTATTTCAAGGATATCATTTATATTGCCTTTACTTGTTTTCCTTCCAGCAAGATTTGAAATGAAGGGTTTTTTCTCAAATGGATAGCATCTGCTCGTAATATAAAGTTCCTCTGTAAGACACTTTTTGTCAAATACATTTGGCAGTACTGATTCTAATATCTCTTCCCGCAAATTTAGTAAGATATATCGTACAGTGTGCTTTCCCATCTTATTTGAGGATAATGCATATTCTCTTCTCAGTTTAAAGAACACCTCCTCAAACGTATTCGTTTTTGTCCCACCATAAATTTGTTGTAAAGCATTTTGATACCTGTTTTCATGTAGATTAATTAAATCAAATAAATTGATACCTGTCTTAGTAAGGAAGTCCATCAATGAGGTATACTCACCATAATTCTTATTTAAATTAGTACTCATATGCAAAATTTTACCCAGCTTGTTTAAACATGAAGGATTTATGGATACTTTCCAATTAGTTACTACTTTAATTTTACTTTTCGCACCCCAGAGATTGATTTCTGCATCAGCATATGCAATCTGTATTGAATAATTGGTTGATATATTCTGCTTCGTATATACAGTAATCCGATTAAATTTAGTTGCATACAATCCAGCCAATTGTAATGTAATTTCAAAATATCTTTCCCCATTAACAAAGAACGGCGTCTTTTTTTGAATATAATATCGAGAGGTTCTAACATTCTTTGGAGATAAGTCGATTGCAGCAATACTTGAGACTACCATTTCATAATACTCTGTATCAAGAGTATCAGTATGTAAAGGGAATGCTTCCAGGTTTTCCAGTACTAAAATACTAAAATTATTTTTTAAAAATTTTTTAATCTCCCAAAGATAGCTATAGTATTTCAACATCAACCTTTCGGATTGACCTTCGTCAGGAATTCTTGAGCCAATATATTTAAGACCTTTCAAAAAATTGCTCAAATATTTGGTTTCAATATTAAATTGGGATAACTCCCATGCTAACCTTTCATTAACATCCGTATATCCTAAATTTATTGCATTTAAAATCAAAGTGGCATAACATAAATCATATAGCCCGTTCACGATCCTTCTCGATATATTATCGCGAGATTTATTCTCATTATTGATCCTGTCAATTTCTAATGATATATCCTCACATCTGGTCACAATAATTTTTACGGCATCTTCTTTTTTGAGGTTACTCTTATCTAGTTTATTTAGGAACAGATGAAAATCTATAATTCGTTTGAGTTTATTACAGAATATATTAACGCTTTCGTCTGTATCTTTTATCTCATCTTCAGAATTCAGTTTAATTGTTGTGCTATTCTTTTCGAAATCTATTGATTTGATAAAACCAGGAGATACATATTTCCAAAAAACGCGTTTTTCTCCTCTAACATCTGGGTTTAACACAATAAATAAAATCCCTGGATCTGCAGTTACTTCTCCAGCGATAAATGCCGGAAAGGCTAAACTTTTTAAACTATACGAAATTATACCGTTAGTTTCTGTATAATTATGTGTTCCCTTTATCTGGACTATAAAATTTTGTTCTGGACATCTGGATATTTCGGGATTCGAAACAAATTCAAATGTACCATCATGATTGGGCCATTTATCATCACAGGAAAAGTTAGTATTAATTTTCCCATCTGAAGCCAAAAATGTTTCTAAAGTTGAAACAGCCACACGATCTTCAGCTGAACGTTCAGAGTGAGTTGAAATATGGCGTCTGAATAAATCACTATTGTTTAAACACAAAATGGTCACCTCGTTTTAAATATCATTTGAACTTCCACTATTTTTTAGTCCGTACTAATTCGACACAAACCTCACAATGCACCGTCCCCGGAAACATATCACAACACCTCCCCCTCTCCACCACATACCCCCCATCTGCCAAATACCTCAAATCCCTGGCCAGCGTAGCCGAGTCGCAGCTGACATAAACCACCCGTTCCGGTCTCATTTTAAGTATGGTATCCAGACAAACCGCATCGCATCCTTTTCTTGGTGGGTCCACCACAATCACGTCCGCCTGGACATGATTCTTTTCAAACTGTTCCGGCAGTACTTCCTCGGCCTTTCCCACAAAAAACTCTGCATTATCAATACCGTTTATCTCTGCATTTCTCCTGGCATCCTCTATGGCCTGGGGTACAATCTCCACGCCATATACTTTCTTAGCCTTCTGTGCCAGGAATAATGAAATAGTGCCGATTCCGCAATACAAATCCCAAACAATCTCATTCCCCGTAAGTCCGGCATACTCCAGCGCTGTCCCATAAAGCCGTTCTGTCTGAACAGGATTCACCTGATAAAATGAAAGTGGCGATATCTGATATTTCACATTTCCAATATAATCTGTTATAAATCCAGGGCCATATAGATTCACAATCTCCTTCCCCATAATTACATTCGTTCTTTCCTGATTCACGCTATAAGAAATACTGGCCATACCTTTAATTCCATTCCTGTTTACATGCCTGTTTGATATATACCCTTTTGCTTCATTCTCACTTGTCTCCTGCTCTTTTACTTCCAGCCCCTTTGTTCCCTGCTCACTTACTCCCTGTCCCTTTCTATCCTTCCCATCCCCACCGGTCAGCATCTCCACCAAACGCTCCTTTCCGGGAAGCTTTTTACCATTTATCACC
>OWIW01000291.1_pt1 | contig 39277 bp, 58 predicted proteins | sample 2433821 | NCBI WGS metagenome assembly OWIW01 (sample SAMN05065751, study PRJEB22554) | human gut metagenome | biome: ENVO:2100002; feature: ENVO:00000062; material: ENVO:00002003 | host: Homo sapiens | place: USA | reverse complement strand
CGAGATTAGCGAGTGTCTCGTGGGCTCGGAGATGTGTATAAGAGACAGCCACCGGGAAGGGGTGCGGGTCTTTGGTCAACAGCCGCCCGGGGTCTGGAGCCTTTCTAACACTCGAGATATTCGCGGGCTGGGTTTCTTGTGGTTTGGGAAGGGGGGTACGGGTCTTTGGATTTTGGGGGGTATGTTTTGTGGGGGTTTTGGTTATTGAGGTGGGGGGGGGTCTTGGATTTGGACGGTAAAGATATTATTACTATATTTGTACAACAATCTTAAACAACCTGATTATGGGTGTAAATAAATCAATCACCATCGAGGGGGCTACTTTCCAGTTCGAGGTGAAGTCGAAGGACGGGGTTATGCACGTTTCTCTCTACTCGGGCGATGGCGAATCGGCTCATGCCATCATGACGGCCGAGGAGAGCAAGGAGGTAGTCGAGGCGCTGGATATAGTTCGCGGGTGGGTGAAGCCGATGCAAGGCAGGCCCTATACGGAACAGGAACTTAAATTTTGAGGTTATGAATGAAGCGTTCAAATGCTATCTGCTCGCTTATGTTCGGAGTGTATTCGGAGATCGTTATGAAGCAGGTGTTGAACTTATGCTCGATTCGGGGCTTCTGAACGAGACGGCGGCGCAGTGTGCCGTGATATGCTGCTACGTAGACAACTGGTGCAGGACGCATTCGGGGCCGCGGCAGGAGGCGTTCGCGGCGGCGGCCGAAACATTTAATGTTGCCGTATACACGGTACGGCATTACTATTACAACCTGAAAAAAAGGTACGATATCTTCAACAAAAACAACAAAGATTATGAAAAAACTGCTTCGCCGTCCCGCACTGACGGCTCTTTTCGGCCGGGACAAGAAGGTCGGGACAAAAACGACGGCCGAGATTAAAGCGTGGCTGGAGACGCACGGCATCGACCGATCTACGGCCGCGCACATTTCGGGGTTCCTGAAAGCGTACGACATCGACCTCGGTGCCATCCGCCTCTGCTCCTACGGCCTCACCTACTCCTTCGACGAGTTCCTGGAGTGGTTCAAAAACGACGATTCCTCGCTCGTGCCCGTCGAAAACAAGTTTGCAATATTTTGGGACAAATGTCATTCGAAGGCAAAGATCGCCGTGTTCGAGGGCAGAACGGACGGAATTCTGGGGCACTTCTGGAAATCGTCCGACGGATTATCCTACCGCAACTGCTGCCGTTTCGTGTCTATGGCGCAGTACCGCATGATCCTCAACGTCCCCGACGACATGAACATCCCCCTGCCGCTCGGGTTCCTGGACGAAGGCCAAACGAAAGAAACCGAAAAAAAACCCGCCGAAGATGAAAAGTAGAACCTATTCCGTGGCTACGGGATCCGAAACCGTCATAACTCGTCAGCCAGAAGGCATGACGCAGGAAGAATACCGCGCCCTGCGGCGCGAGGCCGACCGAAAACTCAAACTCAGACTGCGCTACGGAACGATCATCTACGTGGCCTCCGAGCTGTTCTCCGAGAACGGCATCGACATGATCCGGCGCTTCAAGCCCTATCGGCGCCCCTCCAAATCGGCCGCCGTGAAGCTCGAATCTATGCGCAAGGGAAAAAATATGCGCACCCGCTTGGAATTGAAAAACTAATTCCCTATATTTGTTCCCGGAATGCTTCTGTGGCATTCCTGAATGTAAATAAACACCTCACTTCCTGGCTTATTTTTTCCTCCGTTCCCGCTCCAGGGGCGGAGGTTTTTTTATTAATTTTTTTCCATAATTCACGCCCTTCGTGGTAAATTCTTATATTTGGGCGTAAAAACCGAGCTCCATGGACGACAGGAAATCCGCAATAGACTTTTTAAAGACCGCGACAGCAGTGCCGCAGATGCCTGATGCGACGCCCGCGGAGTGGGAGTGGCCTATATCGGAGCAGGTGGAGAAGCAACTGAAAATGATGGGCGTCTACGACATAATGCGCGAGCAGATATACATCATTGGCACCTCCGCATCGAAGGCGAAGATCGAGATCGCCAAGTCGAAGATCGACGGCCTCACCAAGTCCATGAACCTCATAAAGGCCACCATGTCCGTACTGGAATCCTCCGGATCGGACGTGGACGAGAACCGCATATCGGAGATCGACATACGCATGCACCTCGATGAAGATGATGATAGCCAAGAGTAGAAAGGCCGGATGCCTCGACATGAACATACACCTCACGCGCAAGCAGAGGATCATGTGGAACCGCCTCAACGACGGCCAGTGGAAGGAAGTGCTCTTTTACGGCGCCTCGCGCTCGGGAAAGACTTTCGTCATTCTGTACTGGCTCATCGTGCAGTGCGTGGCGCACAAAGCCAACTGCCTCGTGCTCCGCAACCTCTTCACGTCGCTGCAAACCGGAATGCTCCAGCAGACCCTCCCCGCGGTGCTCAACGCGATAGCCAAGCACAACGGTTACGCCAAGTGGCAGGAGATAACCATGAAGGACGGGACACCGTTCGCAAAGTATAACGGCAAGGACAACTACCTCATGTTCTACAACGGTTCCTACATAAAATTCGGCTCCATACGCGGGTCGGCCAACGACGAGAGTCAGTTCGATAAGATTCTGTCGTCGGAATGGGGCCACATCTTCATCGACGAGGTGTCGGAGGTCGAGGAGAGGGCGGTAGACACCCTCCGCTCACGACTGGCACAAAAACTGCCTGTGCGCAACAAGCTTCTGTTCGCCCTCAACCCCACGCGAAAAACCGGATGGACATACGTAAGGTTTTTCAAGCACGAGACCCGCGAGGGACTGGCGATCCCCCCGGAGCAGACGTCGAAGTTCCTGGTCGTGAAGTTCTCACTCAACGACAACATGGAGAATGTCGCCGACGACTACCGCGAGACCCTGGAGGCCATGTCCACGCTCATGCGCAAGCGCTTCCTGGAGGGCGACTACTTCGACGAGAGCGAAGGGGAGATTTTCAAAAAAATATGCTGGAGCGACGTGAACCCCGATCTGCGCTTCCCGACGCCCGAGGAGTGGATAGACCTCATCATCTACACCGACCCGTCGGCCAAGGACAGCCGCAAGAGCGACTTCAAGGCGTCGCTGCTCATGGGCAAAGCCCGCGGCCGAATATGGCTCATCGACGTGCTGGCCGTGCAGGGCACCTCCCTGGAGATGATGAAAAACATCCGGGAGTTGTACCTCGAAAGCCCCAACCGCCTCATAACGCGCATCGTGATGGAAAAGAAGCAGCTGCCCCTGGACTTCAAGACCACATTCGACCAGTTCCAGGCCGACACGGGGTGGATTTGCCCCCTGGAATGGGACACCCGGAACATGGGCGACAAGTTTACGGTCATCGAATCCATCCTCGATCCCCTCTTCACGTCCGACAGGTTCGTATTCAACGCCAAGCTCAAAGACACCAACCGCGGCGAGGAAGCCGTGAATCAGTTCCTGTTCTTTTCGCGCAAGGTCGATCCCAACCGCAAGGACGACATACCCGATGCGGCGGCCAAGGGCGTGTCGCTCATGAACCGCGCGGGCGGAACCGTGGGCTCCGCGTACAAAAGCTCCGGCATCATAGTAAAAAAATCAAAACGTTTTATATCATGACCGAGAATGTCAAGATTTACACCCCCGAGGAGCTCGAAGCCCTGGGTTGGGAATTTACCACGCTGAACACTATATACAATCCCCAGTACGATCAGAGTTTCCTAGAGCTGATGCTCTCGGAAGATATACCTGCGGACTTGCCGTCCCCGACGTCGCTTCAGAAGTTCAAGCCCTACTTCATCGGCCCTAAGATGATCCCGTCGCTGGGCTACAACAAATTTACACCGACACAGGTCTTGTGCGACGTGGAGAAAGATCCCGACGTCGCCACCGAGCTTATACCCGAAAAATGGGTCTTGAACCTGAAGGTAGGGGTATTCGAGATTACAGGACTTAGGGCCAACGAAGCCCTTACGCTCAAATTCACCCTCTCATGTTACATAAAGGGAGACACTCCGCTCCCGATCCAAATAGCGTGGAGAAGAGACGCTTCTTCTAACTGGAGAGTCGCATACGACACCTATGCATACAAGTGGCCTGTGTCGGGCACTCCCCCCCCGGGTATCGAATGCAATATTCTTTTGAACGGATTAAACCCCGGCGATTCATTCCAGATAGGCATAATCAGGGACAACAAGGCGTCCGCCGATAAAAACCTGTACATCTATGGGTTCAATCTTGACGGAGCGGCTATCATGCGTTCGTATACTACGGCCAAGAAGAAGTTCACAGACCCCAAGACCGGGGAGGTTCGAAGCTATGCCAACGACCCTGTATTGTGCACCTCGCCCGCGGATTCGCGTCAGTCGGCCGCAGAGTACGCCTCATGCATAGAGTACGGGGAGCAGGTTATCGTGGCCGGGGAACCCGGTAAAATGTACTTCCCCGAGGAGGAGCTCTACCAGTGGATTTCGCCCCAGCAGCTCGATCAGTTCAAGAAAATGTACCCCGACTGTGTGGAGATTTCCTACAACAGCGCCCTGGGGTACGTGTACAGTCAGATCGGGGAGCTTTACGACATAGCCTCGATACTGGCCGGAGACACCAACGACGGCACGGCGAAGATCATGCGGTGGATATTAACCGTCCTGACGGCCTACAATATCACGAGCCCATCGGCACGGCACTCCGAGACCCTGCGCGACAACTACGAGATGGTCGTAAAGAAGGTCACAGAGATGAAAAACGGGGCTACGACGCTGCATGATGCCCCGATAAAGGAGACCCCGAATGCGTGGGGTACGGTAGTAAACGGATCGAAAAACAAAATGCGCGGATAAATGGCACAATTTCATACCCCGAGGCAGCAGCCTTACAACCCCTTCCGCCCTATTGGGGCGCCGAATGTAAAGTCGAGGTACATTCCCAACCAGTACTTCGTCGAGTTCACTCCGAGCTGGTGGCGAAAGGCCATCGACAACGCGGTGAACTACTCCGACCTTACGATGGTGGACACCCTGTATTCGTGGTGCATTCAGTCATCGCCGTTCCTGGTGAGCCAGATGAACAAGCGCCTGAACCCCATCGAGAATGCCGTGTTCGCGTTCTACCGCGACGGCGAGATCGACGAGAACCTCACGGAGATGATAACCCGCACCCGGTGGTTCAATAAGATGAAGCGCGAATTCGTGCTCTCGAAATTCTACGGCGTGCGTATTGTCGGCATCGACGTCGAGAAAGACACCATCACCAGCTACCCGCTGCGAAACATAGACATGGTGAACAGGGCGATCCGGTCGCAGACCTACGCCATAGAATCCGTGGCCAACGTCGACGATTACGACAATATGTTCTACATGCAGCCCGACACCGACCAGGACTTCAAGATGGGAATGATGCAGCAGATTTCCCGCGCTATGATCGGCATTGTGGAGGCATACAACAACTGGGCGGTGACGAGCGCTACATACTCATATCCCCGCACCACCGTGGGCTTCATCGACGGGAACGCGCAGGCACAAGCGCTGGCCGAGAATATCGCCAACAACCTCGACCCGCTCGACACCCCCGTGCTTCCCTTCAAGCAGAACCTCGACAACAAGGAGAACGTCTACCAGGTGGAGGTCAAGCCCCTCCAAACCCAAATGTACCCCGATGCCTTCCGCGTGTTCAAGGAGTACATAGACAGCTACCGCGCGGAGATCATGCAGGAGGTGACGGGAGGTACCCTGCTCGGCGCCACGGAGAAAAACACCAACTCCGAGCAGCTCGCGCAGATACATATGTCCCTCTACGAGGCACTGTGCAACGCCGACAAGCGCGACTTTGCGAACTTTATCAACTACGAAGGCGCCCTCCAGAAGATCGGCCGCCTGCTCGGCATAGATATGTCGGGCGTAAAGCTCATGGAGGTGCCCGATACCACCATCAGCGTGGATAAGTTCGAGCGCATAGGCCGCGTGCTGGCTTCGCAGGGCATGGCATACAGCCCTGAGGTCATGCGTAAGGTAGGCATGGAGCCCTCCGACATAAATACGTCCGTGCGCAACAACAACTGGACGGAGGTTAAATTGCAGGCCAAATCCATCATGGCGAAAATAAAGTCGGCACTCACGCCCTCCAAGAAAACAAACGACAATGGCAACGATAGCAGACCTGAGGAGGAAAATTAATACCGCCATCTACAACATCAAAACCCAAATTCCGGCCAAGGTGGCCGAAAGCATGGCCGGGGAAACGCGCCTCAACTTCGAGCGCGAGGAGTATGGCAACGACGGCACGCCCCGGAAATGGGCGGACAGATGGGGAAAGAACCTGAAATCAAAGAGATTCGAAAACCTCGAATCATACCTCCGCTATCCGAAGCTGCGCCACAGAGGCCGTCTCGCCCGGAGCATCACACCCTTCTATGGGAGAGGTTTTGCCGGGCTGCGCGCCGCGGCGCCCTATGCGGAACTTCAAAACACGGGGAAAGGCACCCGCACCGGAGGCAACTCTTTCCGCACGCGACCCTCGTCCTCGACGCCCGTGCGGCTCGGAACCAATCCCGTCGCCCGACCCTTTATGGGCGTTGGCCAAAGAACCGAGCTCAATACGCTCCGGCTATACTCCCGAGAGATCGCAAAACTGGTGTAGAAAAAATTTTATTTGCGAAATATTTTCCTTTGCACTACATTCGTAACGTCCTATACTGAAATTATGAGCGGTGAAATTTGCAAAGCAATAGTTACGGCACTGCGGGCTTCGGAGCTCGTGGACGAAAATAATGTCAGTATAGTTCTCGCAAACGACAACGGAGAGGGGACGGTGAACACCGATCTCCCGGCCATAGCCGTAAGCGTGAAGGGAACCGAGCGTGACACCGGGGAGTTCATCGGAGGCATGATCTACAATCAGTACATCGTGCAGTTGTCGGTGATAACTCCGTTCGAAAACCAGGCCGCGTCGCCAGACGATGGCCATCAGTACGATCAGATGAACCTGGCATACAAGGTCATGCTCTATATGGCCGCGTGTTCGCGGGGGGTGATAAAGAATTCTGCGGGCGAATGGGTGCCGCTGGACTTTTTTACCGAGCTGAGGCAGAAATACGGCTTTACGCTCCTTTACAAGGAAACCGAGACCTATCAAACGCTGGCTATGGAGCGCGAGATGGCAGAGCTCCCCGTGCATAACACGCGGCTCATATACGTGGCCAACTTCGTTGACAAGAGCACCTACGAGCAGGATTCGTTCCTGTGTGATGCGATAGAGATGAAGTGCCTGTGCGATACCGTCAGAAACACTAATTCATAAACCGGACATGACAAAAGCGACATATCAAATACTCTCGAACGAGGCGCTCAACAGCAAGGGTTTCGTGGTGCTCAACTCTACTATCGACTGGAGCAGGTACCTCAAAAACCCTATCCTGCTGCGCAACAAAGATACGGGAGAACATTTCGGCCAGCCCATCGGGCGCGTCGAAGATATTCATTTGGAAAAAGGCAGGTGGATCGGAAAGCTGGTGTTTGGCTCCTCCGAACTCGCACAGGCCGCAAAAAGAGATTACGAAGCCGGAATACTCAACGGAGTGTCTATATTCGGTAGGGCGCGGATCGTCGAGCGCAATGGCAGGAAATACACTACATTTTTCGAGGTGTGGGAGATTTCCCTTGTCAACATACCGTCCAATCCCGATGCAGTGGCGATACGGGGAGAGGATAACGTTGGGTTGTCGGCAGTATCATTCGTGCCGGACAGCATAGAGATCGAACAGATCGAGAGCCTGTCGGCATACCAAACAGACATCATAAACCAATTTGAGAACAAGATGAAAAACGAGGAAGAGAAAAAAGTCTCCGAAACCGGGACGGAGCAGGCTTTCGACGACCGCGTGTCGCTGAGCGCCATGTCTAAATTCCTGGAACTTATCGGACTGGCACCCCGAAAGAGGCTTCGCCGTGCGGATGAAATAGACCGCGACGCCAACCAGGACGACGCGGATGCCGGGCAGGATCAGCGTGATGCCCGCGAGGATCGCCGTGCTGCGCGCTATGAACGCGAAAAGGGCGATGATGCCGAAGCAAAACGGCGCGAAAAGGACGCCGAGCGCGACGACAAGATGGCCGGAAAGGACGAGAAGGAGGCCGACAAAGACCGCCGAGAGGCCCGCGAAGAGAGGGCGAGCGCCCTGGCCGCAGAGCCCGCCACCGAGGCCCTTGCTGCAACCACAGACGCAACCACAGCCGACGCCAAGGAAACCAAAGCCGAGGCAGCCAAACCCACGGCGCTCTCCACTGCGGAGGATGCGCGAGTATTCAACGACAAAACAATCACAAAAACCAAAACAATGGTAAAACCCTTTTTCAAGTACATCGACGACCCTGAAAATATGCCGAAGATTCAGGCAATCATGGGTCTGTCCGCCTCCTCGGGCACTGCCGACGGCGTTGCCGAGGTGAGCTTGTCGGCCGCACAGGACGCCGACGTTCGAGAATCAATTCAGGAGTTGTCCGCATCTATGCTCTGCGACCCCTATTTCATGGCCACCGTGCAGAACATGACCTTCCAGATCAACGACGGACGCCGTGAGAGTGTCGTCGATACGATCCAGGGTCTCGCCTCGGGCGAAAAGTCGGGTCAGTTCGTGCAGAATGCCGACCTGGCGAAGATTTCGTGGCTTTCGCTGTTCGTTCGCCAGCTCTTCCCGCCTAACACGTGGGCTGACCGTGTACGCCGCCTGTCGGTGCGCGACAAGGAAGGCATCATCTGGGTGGAGAGCGCCGTCAACCCGGACATCTACTTCGGAGATCGCGCGCCGCTGAATGCACCCAACTACCTATACGACGACCTGCCGCGGGGGTTGGAGCGCAAAGTGTTCTCCATGCAGCCTATTGTATGGCAGCCCGCGAACTCCGACGTCCTGGCCTACAACGACCGCGCAACGGGTCAGCTGGATGCCATGGCCAAAATGTCCATGTGCATCCACAACTACTGGCTCCAGACCATCGCCGAGGCAGTTCCCGCAGCTAATCACCTTACAATGTCCGGCGCCGAATTCGATTCGGCAAATCGCTTCCCGATCAACTCGGCCGCCGCTGGCAAGCTGCTCGGCATGACCCTCAATGACCTGCTCGCCGCACAGGGTCGCTTCATCGCCCGCAACCTCAACTTCCGCCGAGGGAACGGTGTGGCTGTGTTCGCAGAGCCCTACTACACGTCGCTGGTGCAGACCGACAAGGTTCAGAGCATTCTGACGCAGCAGTTGTCGAACGCCCGTCCCGAAGGCTTCACTTACTCGGGATTCGACGTCATGTCTCGCTCGGTCATCGCTGCCTACAACACTGCAACTTCTACGGTCGTGGATGCGGAGACTTATTTCGACAAGCCCGTCACCTTCGCAACCGGAGCTATCGACACCGCTCATGTGAAGCCCGTGCTGGCCGCAACGGTCTACGACATCGGCCTCGGATTTATCCCCGAGGAGGTCGTTGTGGCAATCGGCAACACGAACATCCATATGGTGTCCGACCCGAACAACTACGGTTGGAAAGTGTCGATGGATATTTCGACGGGTGCCGGAACTCTCCGAAGCAGCGCAGCAGGCATCGTTCTGTATCGCCCGACGGCAGCCTCCTGAGCGTAACGCAACACACACAGAAAAAACCAGCCCGACATGTTGTCGGGCTGGTATTCCAAAAAAAAATCAATATCAACAATTTAATTCCCCCTTTAAATTATGATTCAGATCGCAACATTCACCCGCAAGTTTTTCATCGAGCTCGTAAAGCAGCTCCAAATCTACGGCACCCTGTACGTCACTGAGGACGGCAACATCTACGTCAACGAATCGCAGGCGCAGACACGCTGCCAGTCCCGCGAGAAGCTGGCGCACCTGAACGGAGAACTCGTCCAGGAGCTCCGCTATGCCCGCGTCGACAAATCCAATCCGCCCAAGGACACCGCGGAGTTCGAGGAGATGCTCGAGAACCAGTTCCGGGCACGCCGTCAGGCAGCCAAGAACTCCCTGGCAGAGGCCGAGAAGGAACGCAACAAGCCCGTCATGTCCGATGCCGAGGCAGAAGCCCTGCTCGAAGGCAAGACCCCCGCTCCTGAGAAACAGGAGGAGGAAGCCGCAACAGAGGCGCTGATCGAAGGCGTGGAGTATGCCAAGGTTCGGGATGCCATCCGGGCAACCGTGAACCCGAAGCTGCACCACAGCGCCGGGTACTCCAAGACCCTGGAGGCGTACAACGCCCTTTCCGACGAGCAGAAGGCCGCAGTCGGTGCAGAACTCGCAAAATAACAAAACCTACGCAAATATGGCAGTAGTATATATTTATACAACTTTAGGCGACACCAGGCTGGGCAACACCACGCCCAGCGATGGTATTGGCATGATCGTCGCCCCGGCAACGGCCTCCTCGGGATCCGGAAGTGCGAAATTCGCGCTCGATACCGCCTACCTCATTACCTCCGTTGCCGACCTTACGGCGATGGGTGTGACCTCGGGAACCGGAGCCATGCTCCTGTTCCAGGTGGAGGAGTATTACGCCAAGGCAGGTAGCGGCTCTCGCGTGTGGGTCGTGGGGTATGCTCAGGCCGAATACAAGACATTTATTTCGGCCAAGCTGGAATCCATCATCAGCGGTACCACGGCGTCGAACTTCGACCTGCGTCCGCGCATGATATCCTTCGCATCGCCGCTTCCCACGGCCCAGGATTTCTCAGGGACGACCGAGGGGAAACTCCCGGCTACCCACAAGACCCTCATTGGCAACCTGCAAACCGTACTCAACAACCTGTTCCAGCAGTCGATCCGCATGGTCGGCATCTTCGACGGCGTTGTTTGCGTTCCGACAGGCAAGACCATCCTCACCACCGACCTGAGTAAGCTGGAGAATCTCGCAACGCTCAAGGCACCCCGTGTGGCCTATCAGGTTACAACTTCGAAGCCCGGCATGTCGGCATCCGTAGGCCGAACTCTCGGAATGCTGTCGAGCCTGTCGCTGGCGACGTCTCCCGGTGCCGTGACCACTGCCGGGGCAGCAGGCGACATCGACTATTTTGTGGATGTCACGGCCAGCGCCGCCCCGCAAGATATCAACACTCCGGTATCGAAGCTTGTGCCTGCGAAGTGCAACCTCCTGGGTAAGAACCAATACCTCTTCACCCGCGTGCGTCCGCAACTGGCAGGCGTATACTACAACGACGGCGCCACATGCAACGATCCGGAGATGGCTCTTTCGGAAATTTCGTTTGTCCGCGTGGGCAATGCCGTGTGTGACAGCGTGGAGAGATTCTTTGTCAAGTTGCTCCAGGAGAACATCCCGACGGATGCTTCCACCGGAGCGATCGACGCGGGATTCAAGTCCGGAACGCTGGCTCAGCTCGACGAAACAGAACTGACACCCCGTATCAACCGCGGAGAAGCACAGGCCATCAATGTAGATTTCGCCGCCAAAGACGGCAACTACAATATGTCCAAGGCTATCCAGGTTACCGTGGAGGTAATTCCCCTTAGCCCGCTCCGCGAGGCATATATCGAAACTTTCTTTGTAACTACGTTAAACTAAACGCCATGCCTAATCCTTATGTAGTGCCCTCGAAGGACGTCCAAATCTACCTTACTTTCGAGGGGCTTCCAGCAATCAAGATCGGCACGGGTACCTCGCTCAACTTGCAGTACTCGCAGACAGTGCAGGACATATTCGCTATCGGGGAAACAGACCCTATCGACCTGGTGCAGCTCAACGCTCAGTATGCGGCCACTCTGTCGCACCAGACCGGGGAGCAGCACACCATCCTCGATGCGATCAACGGCGCTCTTCCGGCCGGGCAGACGCCCTATGCGTCCATGCTCCAACTGCCGCCCTTCACGCTGACGAAAACCATGTCGCTGCGCAACAGCGCGACGCCAAAGACCGTCTCGGAATCCCTGTTAGGGTGCAAGTGCGAACAGTCGAGCTCGGACACTAACCGAAACGACGCGGAGACGCTTTCGTCCATCAACATCCGTGCCCGTGCCGTACAGCGCTCGGTCGCACCCATCCAAACTATTGTGTAAACCAGGACGGGCGGGCACCCCAAGACCCGCCCGTCTTTAAAACCCAAAAATTATGTCGCAAATACAAGAAACAGAGCGCCTTGACCTCCAATACACCGTCACGGCCTCGTATTTCGTCCCCTCCTTCAACAAAGAAGGTCATATGATCGAGGAGGAGAAAAAGAACCAAAATATCGCCTTTTGGCGTTTACAGCGCCGCAACATCGAGCACTCGAAGCTATCCATGTCGATCCTGTCGCGCGAGGAATCGGAGCAGAAGGGAGTGATTGGCCTGGCCATGGACTTCATCAAAGCCTGCTGCGTCGACGACAAGGTGCGCGAAGATTTGCTCGGCGACGCTCTCGCCTGCGTGGAAATCTTTCAGTCGGAACCTGTCAGCGAGGACTTCCGCCGTTTTTTCGGGACTTGGGAGTTCTTGAAGGCGCTCCCGAAGAATCCATCCGGCAAAAAATAGAGGAGTATGCGAAGGACGACCCTCTGCTTATCAAGAAGGCCGTCGTCTCCAGATACTTCCATGAGCCTTACTCTGACATGGATAAAAGGCTAAGCATCAATGATATAGACAAGTTATATACACTTGCGCTTCACCTTGTCGACATCATAGACATGGCGCCCTTTAAATCTAAAAAATAATGGCAACATACACCATACGCCTCAACCTTGGGGGAGACGTCATCGAACGTCTTACTCGTGCCAACGCATTGAGTGACCAACTGGAGCGCAAGACCAACCGCATGTCCCGGAATGGCGGAGGCGGAGGCGGAGGTGGTGTGGCCAACTATCCGAACCTGCGGCACGGATGGCACGAGCGCATGTCCTCCATGTATGACGTGTCGCGCCGATTCGGCAACCGACATACGCGCGAGGATTTCATGTCCGATGCCAACCGGGCGTTCGGTTCCATCCGGCGCTTCCGCGAACAGTTCGTGCGCAATTCCTTCACTCCGAGCGGGTGGATGCGAAACGCCGGGAACTTGGTCGGGGCGGTGTTCGATTCCGCCGCCGCAGTGATAAAGAGCCACCCCGCACTCCTGATGGGTGCGGGCGTTCTCGGTGCTGGAGCCGCGGCGTACGCTCTTCCTAAGCTCATCGGCGGAGGGCTGTATGCCGTGCTGTCCAAAACCTTGAACAGCTCGTCCATGACGGACGCCATATCCAACCGCATGCAGATGGATATGGCACGCAGGGGGTTGGGATCGGGCTACACCTCGGCGCTGTCTGATGCCACGCGCATGGCGGCCGAATACGGCTATTCTCGCGCAGGCATGCTCTCCATGATAAACACCGTGTCGGGCTTCGAAATCGGAGGCACTCAGATCGGCACGGCCATAGCCACGCAGATCGCGCGGCAGGTGGGTAAAGTCGCCCAGATCGGTGGCCGACCCTATGACATCGTGGGTCTGAACATGCAGCAGCTGCTGGCTGCCGAAAAGCCCAACCTTCGTGACGTGCGCGAGCTGATACATGCCGCCCCGATTCTCTCTAAGTACGCCAACGAGGCCATGAAAAGGAGGGGTATCGTAGGAGAGAGCCCCTACAATTACCTCCAGGATCGCGCCAACATGCTCCGAGCCCTGCACAGGCTCGACACGGAGCTGCAACCCCCGTCGGCCGCGGCGGCGCGCGGGCAGATAGCCCTGGCGAAGGAGAATTTCTGGATCAACCTCGCGGGCATGGACAAACTGTGGGAAAGCGTCGGCCGGGCTGGAGAGAATATGTTCGACCGCATATCAGCGCGCCTGGACGTATGGTACAACTCGTTCGATCCCAATATGCTCGACCATATCTTCGATGAATTCGTGGATGGCGTCGAGGATGTCGTAAGCGCACTTACCACCCTGTCGGGCTGGATTCTCAATTTCTCCGACTTCATCGGTCTCTTCAATCCGTGGAGCTGGGGCGACAAGAGCCGCATGGACTTGAGGAACGAGAAATCGGCCAAGCAGTCGGAATACACGGAGAGACGCAAAGCCGCGACATATCTGTCCGAGGAGCTGGGAAAGAGGTATGTCGAGGAATACCTTTCTACTCCGGCTGCCCGCAAGGCGTGGGGTTTGGACGAAGGCACCGAGGAGAACCGCGCCGCGAATCTGAAAGACGCGCGCGACATCCTGCTTAAAAACTTCACCACTACCTTTACGCCCAAGGTGCGGGAAGGACTGGAAGAATATCCGGGGCATCTTCCTGCCGAAAACGGGCAGCCCCAGTATGCTACGGGATTGCTGAAGTATAATTACACCCCGTACGAAGCAAACAATGGATTCAGTCTCTTTAATTTCCTAAAAACAGGTAATTCGAGAGACGTTACCACTGTAACCAAAGGAGAACTATCCATTCAACCTGTAACCTTCCGTACCAATCCTGCGCTCAACGACCGGGAGATCAACGAGAATTTCAACCGGGTGACGAAGATTTACGGCGAAGGCGGCGGCGCCAGCGGGAAGGACACCAAGAAGATAGAAGATTTGACAAAGGGATCGAAGTCGCTCATTATCAACTTCAATGCACCCATTGTGCAGATGCCGACCCAAATAAACACCAATGCCACGCCGGAAAGCATCATGCAGACCATATCCAAACAGATCGAAGAGGTGACAATTCGAGGACTGCAAATAGCCTTCAACAACTCAACACGCACGCTCAATGGCTAAAGATCAATATACCGCAAACACAACCCCCAACGACACTCCTAACGACCTCCCGTCCTTGGGACAAATCCCGGCGTACAAGGCCGTGACGGATGGCATAAGCGCCGTAGAAAAAGCATATCAGGCGGGGTTGAAAATAACCCTGGCGGAGGTAGGATTCTGGCGTCAGATCGTTCAGTTCCGCGGCAAGGCCAAGACCTCCGATCCTCAGTATACCGGGATGGCGGACGCCCTAAAGCAGTCCGGCGACTACAAAACGGCCATACAATCGGTAGATCGCCAGGATATACAGCGAGAATATGTATTTCGCTGCGGGGATTATTTCCTCCCTATCAACCTCACCTACGAAGTGGAAGGGGAAAAGAACGATTCTACCTCCCAGCTCGTCGACGGGGCAGAAATCCTCCAGGTTCTCAACTACAAACCGATGGTCGTAACGGTGCGTCTGCGCATTGAACGCAACTTGTCTCGCGTCGACACGGACGCCTCGGCCTCGAACCTTTCCATGCTCGACGCCTTGTCCTATGAGGCATATGCCGACCAGGGGCTCGACAACACCGATCCCGCGGCCATGGCTATCGCCGACCTCGGCGTGGCTCTTCGGAGTTTGTGGCAGGGGCAGGATGTTTTCAAGATCGAGAACAAAGTCCTCAACAACGACCTCGGACTGGAGTGGGTGTACATGAAGAGGTTCAAATATACCCCCAATCCGGGGTCTACCATCGTGGACGTCAGCATGACGCTCCACCAAATAAACATGGATGAAAATGCCATCGTATTTACGCAGGAGACGGTAAATACGACCAATCCCGCGGGGGGGGGCGGTAGGTGATGAAAGGTAATTTGTTCAGAGTAGGAAACGAGGTGTTTATCGAGGGGAAGAGCATCGGCCGATTCGCCTCAGTAGACATTACCGAGGAGCGGGATTCCCTCTCGGGAAGCTGCACCATGACCCTCCCGGTGTATGCCATCGGGTTCCGGCAGGGATTGCCTCCGGCACAGCGCATAAGGGCGGCCTTGGAGGGCATAAACATCAAGCCCGGAGCCCGCATAGACATCGACGGCTGGTTCTACAACAATGCTCAGTTGGGGCAGCAGTTCGAGAGACTGCGCATTTTCAGCGGCTTCATCCGGCAGGTCATCGGGGGATTCCCGTCGAAGATCGTATGCGAGGACTACTCTTTCATCCTGCGGTTCGGTACTATAAATCGGGACTGGGTGTCGCGCACGAAGCTAAAGGACATGGTAGACTATCTATGCCCCATCTCGAACAAGGCATTCGAGGACTACCGCAAGGCACAGGGGTTCGACAACCCGGCGGACTTCCCGGCTCTGTCTTTCGATTCATCGGATAGTGCGGATGTGGAGTTCGCGTTGCAGACCTTCAAGCTCATATCGCCGTTCGAGGCCCTGTCGAAGCTCATGAATATGTTTACGCTGTACGGCACTGTGAACACCCAGGGGAAGGTGTATTTCGGTATTGGCGTGAGGGACAAATTCAAGCGCACGGTGACACTGGCCACGAACACCAATGTCATCGGCCGCGACATAGTGCCTACCGACGGGCTGTTCGAGAACTACAAAGTGGTGGTAAACGCCCTCATGGCCGACGGTACAAAGTACACCTACGAATACGGCGATTCCCAAGGCGAGGCACACCGATATTTTGTCCCGGCCAATACGGTATCGCTGACCGAACAGACGGCCAAGAACATAATGGCCCGGTTGAAGGGAACGCGCAACAAGGGAACCATAAAAACCGTGCTCTATCCGCAGGTTAATATGTTCGACTTTGTGGAGTACACGGACACCATGCTCCCGGAGCTTACGGGAAACTACTACGTGATAGGCAGGAATTTGAGCTGCGACACTTCCGACGGATTCATCCAAACCCTGACAGTAACCAACGAAATGTTTATATTATGAAAACATCCGGCACTTTCGACGACGAATGCGCCCGTTTGGGAGCGGAATTCGGAACAAAGATGAATGACGGGAAGAGGGTATCGCTCGTCATAGCCACCGTGTCGGCTATAGACGAGGATGCCAAAACCTTAGAGGCTGTTGTGGATAATGATAGGATATTCAGCGACATAAGTCTAAACATTTTTCCAAACGGGGGCAACAGCCTCTATATTATACCCTCCGTGAATTCTCTTGTGGTGCTGGGGTTCATAGAGGGTTACTCCGAGGTTCCGGTGCTCATAAAAGCCACGAAGATCGACAAGATGGTCGTATCGAACGTCGCGGGTACCGAAGAGGAGGGAGAAAGCACTATTTCTTTCGATAAGGACGCCGTGGAAATAATCCGCGGCACCTCTTCTTGGCGGATTGAAAAAAATAAAATATCTTTCACTGCCGATAAAATTGAAATGGATGGCGGGGAGAACGGGGGGCTTGTGCTGGTAGATGGCGTCACCACGGCGCTCAACAATTTAGTGACGCAGGTAGGGAATATGTGCACGGTATTCAATGCGCATACTCACGGCGCCCAAGGTGCGTCGCCTCCGGCCACCCCTATGACCGCCCCCTCCCAGTTCAATAAAGGAGACTACGAAAATACCAAGATAACGCAATGACAGACGCAAAATTCGACTTTCAGGTCAACGACATAGTTATATCCAACGGGGGCGTCGAGTTGGTATCTTTGTGCAGCCAGCAGAACGCCACGCTGATATTTTCCAAGTCGGCGGCAAGTCTTACGAAGCCCCAGTTCGGGGTCGGATTCGAGGACTTCTACCCCCTGCTGCCCAAGTGGGCGTGGGGTAAGGTTGAGGCCACGGCTGAAAAGCAAATATACGACGACGGAGCCCTCATTGCCCGCGTGAATATCTTTGAGGAGACAGCCTCGGGAGTTGTGACCGCGGACATACATGCACGATACAAGGAGTAGACATGGCAAAGACGTACACAGTAAAACAGGGAGACACCATCCAGGACGTGGCATTCAACGTGTCCGGCTCTCTCGCGGGCATAGACCCGATATTGGAGAAAAACACGCCCACGAATATCCCGCCCGCGGACTGGAAGGCCATGCAGTACCGCCAGGAGCCTCCCGCCAAGAACTTTATGGAATCCTACACTCCGGCGCTGAGGACAAATCAGATTCTCGACGTCGAGGGGATCGACATATACAACCTCCAAACCTTGCAGCGGCCTCCCTTCAACTCCTCGATGGACGTGAAGGAAGAGGTGGAGGCGGAAATCTCGCGTCTCTTCAAAGCTACGACCGAAGGAGGACGCGCCCTCATATCGGCGCTTGCGCCCGAGGCTATGGGGGCGATGATGAGGAGGAACGGCACCTTTTTGCGCGACACGTTCTACAACAGCCCATATACCGTGCAGTGTTTATTCCGCACGCCTCCCAAGTACAAATACATCCCCAGCCCTGAATCTGCGTCTCGGATAATACTTGACACGTCGGGGGCATCGAATTTCCCTCGCATCGATATCAAATCCTCCTCAGAAGGCACCATCTCTCTTTTGTTATACAACAATCGGACGTGTGTATATTCATATCCTGTTTTTTGGGACTATTTATACAGCGTCGTATTCATTAGCAACGGAGCCAAGGTCTATGCATATGTCAACAACAAGCTGGTAAACTCCCAAAATAAAAATTGGGTTAGTTATGCTTCTTCATATCTATTTCTTGGTGGATATGGTGTTAATAATCGTCCGGCGGTTGATTTTATGGGGGAGGTGATATGCGCCCGCTGGTTCGACCGCGCACTCACAGAGGAGGAAATGACGGCACTCCAAAACGGAGTGCGCCCGCAGGACTATATTGTGCCCCCGGCCTTGAAGCTGTCCTGTGTAGCTGAGTACATACCTCAGAACCTCATACCCTCTGAGGAGGACAGCTCGAAGCCCGCCATGTGGCTCGACAGCGCCAAGCAGATGCCCCCCGACATCTCTACTCCGCCGCTCCTTCGCAAGTCTGCCGGGGGTTATGACCTGGTGGTCAATGATAATCCCAAGATAAGCCGCGCGCCGATCTACAAACCCACTTACGACTTCAAGGGCGCCTATACCGCCAATGGCGCCTTCAGGGGACAGCGCATATCCACACAGTCGCTCGTCGACGGGACGCTGGAGTGCTACTTCAAAACCGGAGACGACATCCATCATGAGCAGTGCGTATTCAGCATGGCGGATAATATGGCACATCCAAGGCTCACAATTATTGCCCGCAAATTTCATTTCTCAACCAACGATTTCTCAGTGGTATATCCCTGCGAGCCAAACACGACTTATCACGTGGTACTCCGCTATGCTTTACAGGAAAATTTAGGCTACATCTTTTTAAACGGGATCAAGATTTCGGGGACGTTCAAATTGGGTCGTAATGGGATGCAAAAATACATCGACCTTGGCACATACGGCCAAAATGATCCGATCTTGTTGAAGGGCGAAATCTACCACTTCCGCAACTTCGATACATCCCTGACAGACGCACAGGCGTTGATGCTGTGGAACGGAGGCGATCCCGCGTCGTTCGTGGTAGATGCGGCTATGAAGGCATCCTGCACACAGGAGTATCTGCCGCAGAACATACAGCCTCGGAGTGATGATCCCACCAAGGCGGGCTATTGGTGGTCGTCACACAAACAGATGCCCGTCAACGGAGTGTTGGAGCCCCTGTCGGATCCCCCCGCGGAGTGGCCGGATACAAACCTCGACTATTACAACTACCCCTCAATAATTAAACAATAACCGATATGTCACTTATAAATACCATATGGGATAACATCCAACGGACGATCCCGGCGATGAACACCAGCAACGCGGGCATCCTGCGCAAGATCGCGGAGGTGGTAGGCACCGTGCTTGACATTGTGCGGCTTGAAATCCTGCGCAGCGAACAGACGATAGCCGCGGCCGCGAAGATCGCGCGCGTGACGAGTGAGGCATGGTATGTCGAGAAGGCATACGCCTATCAGCAGGGCGATCAGATAGTCGTGGTGAACGAAGCGACGCAAGAGCTGGGCTATGCGACCATAGATGCCACGAAGCAGATTATAAAGCAGGCTTCGATGGGGTCTAATCAGGAGGGTTTGTACTACATCAACGTGGCGACGGCCGATGCCAACAACAACGTGGTCTCACTCACGCAGGATCAACTCGATGCGTTCAGCGCCTACTACCGCAACTTTTGGGGCGTCGGCGCGCAAATACAGGCCGCATCCAATGCTCCGGCCGTCCTTTCGGCCGACAAGCTGTACGTCCGCTTCGACAAGTCGTACAACCTCGATACCATCAAGAACAGCATCTACACGGGGCTGCATGACTTGCAGATGCAACGACGCACGACAAATATTCTGTATATCAACGACATAGAAAGCTACATCTCGGGGTTGAACGGCATCAAGGATGCCTACTTCTCCGAGGTCAAGGTCTCGCAGGATGGCAGCATCACAACACCGCAGGATGGCAAGATAGTATTGAATCCGGGTTATTTCAACTTCGACCCCAATCTGTACGATTTCACCAAGAACATTACAATATTCGAAGCTATATGATGCGTTTCCGATATATTGACATCCCGAAGCTGGTGTTGCAGCTGCTCCGGCCCAACTACTCGGTGCGGCGCGACCACAGCTACACGGAGCAGCCGTTTTGGACAACGATAATATACCGCTACTGCCTGTCGTTGCTCATGGTGTTGCACGACTATCTGTACAACTACTACATGGTGCGCTCCAAGTGGTACATGATGGCGGCGTGCACACCTACATACGGGCAGATCGAAGGCGTATTGCGGTACTGGTACGGGGAGTGGGGGCAAATATCCATCACCCCGAGCGGCGCGAGCATATGGCGCTCTATGTGGTATGATTCGCCAACCCCTCCTGTATACCTGTACAACACTCCCACCCCGAAGGTGTACCTCGGACAGGGAGGCACCATCACGGAGCAGCCCATCATTATGATCCCGGCTGCCCTGTACAACAACTCGGAAGCATACAACCAGTTTATCGCAGACGTCAACACGCTATTTCCCTTTTATATCAAGTATACTATAAAAACTCAATAACATGGCAGGAATAAAAAATATCAACGTCATATCGGGCACTGGCAACCCCGTGCAGATGCAGGATTTGCAGAACCTCTGGAGCGCCATCAACTCGCTCCTCCGCTCCACCAAAACGCCCATCTCCATCGTTGCAGGATTCGCCACGGCGAACAACGACACCGGGACGAACATCGGCGAGGGTATCATCTGCTACCAAGGGCAGGCTTACTACCTGGCCGCCGATGTCGCTAAAATAGGCCAGTATCTTTATGCCAACACCATACAGGACGAACAGCGCGTGTATGAAGATGGCTCGACGCGATACACATATCAGGATTATGTCGTGAATGCTGCGGCCAATGCGTCGGCATCGGGAATTGGCACCCTCATAGGGCAGGCCACGGCGGCCAACCTCGCAGCATGGAAGGAGGGCGTGCTATCCGACGGTTCCATAACAGCGGCTATGCTGGCCGATGGCGCTGTGACGACGCCAAAGCTCGCAAACAGCGCTGTCACAACAGCAAAGATCGCAGATGGGGCGGTTGGTAGCTTGCAGATCGGCGTGGAGGCAATCAAGAACGGCAACATCCAGGATGGACAGATCACCGGGAGTAAACTGGCCGACCAGTCCATTCCCGGCTCAAAGCTCAACAATAAGACGATCACCGGAACGCAGATTGCTGACAAAGCAATCACTGCTGAGAAGATTGCCGATGCGACGATCACCGCGGGTCAGATCGCAGCTGAAACGATCACGAACGAAGAAATCGCCAATGAAACTATAGATGCCGGCCAAAAAATTATGCCCAACTCCATCGGCCCAGCTCTATACGCTACGGCATCCATCTCCTCCCGCGCACTGCAAACGGATTCGGTTACTACTTCCTCCATCAAGGACGGAGCAGTTACGCCCGAAAAATTGGCGGACAAAATTAGTGTGTTACTTCCTAATACCGTCACGTCTATTACGCATAATATTAGCACCTCTCCCATAGATTTCCCGGAGGGCACCATAGGCACTTTAAATATTCCGCCGAATCCGTCCAATCACGCAATAACTGTATATTTGGTGCAGTCTCCCTCCGGACTACTTGTGCATCACTGGACGATGCTTGTATTTAAGAATAATGTCGGCCCTTTCCAAATAACTTTTTCGGGAGGGTCAATTGGCACAATGCCGTTTAATCTACCCCAATACGCCATCAAATGCATACTGGATATATATTTTTATGCTCCTTATGGTCTTATCGTGGGGGTCGCCCAACCCAACTTTATAGTGAAATAATGGACACCTTATTGAAATGGATCATGGCTATGGTGGGGGGCTTGCTGTCGTTGTTCGCGCCCGTGACGCCGCTTGTGCTCTGTGCCTTGACATTCGTCATGATAGACTTCGTGATGGGTATACTGGCCGGGCGCAAGAGGGCGGCTCGGCAGCATAAGGACTGGTATTTCTCCAGCGACAAGGCGTGGAAAACGGTCATCAAACTTACGTGCATTGTCGTTGGGATCGGCATGTGCCATCTTATAGACACTCAAATCCTCGACTTCATGAACTTACACCTGGCCAAGCTCTTCACGGGCATGGTATGCGGCATCGAAATGTGGTCGTATTTGGAGAATGCCGTGGGAATATCCGACGCTCCGGTATTCCGATCCCTTCAAAAATACGTGGGAAAGAAGATGAAGGATGAAGTAGGTATTGATATTGAAAACGCCCCCGCAGGCTCCGGCCGACGGGGTAATAACGTCAAACATAAAAAAATGTGATATGAAAGTAGTTATCAATGGCTCCGAAGCCGATTATCCCTACATTTTTGTGAACGGAGTAAAAATGCCCGCGACCTTTATTGCCCGCCCGGCCAACCCGCGGGTAGACATGGGGCGCCGAATCATCATCGAGCCAGCGCTTCCGGAAGGTGGCAACACCCTGCTTACTGCGGACTACCTCGACTTCGAAATCAACGAGGTTGTCATCTCCGATAACCCGTCGGCCTACACTCCCGCCGACGTTTTGCGATTCCTCAACGAAGGGAATGAATCCCCTACTGGCGATTATTTCCCGGGCATCGGATCGGGTCTCTATTCCGGCGGGGGGGGGTCTCCTGAAATTCCCGACGGGTCGATCACCACAGCCAAGCTGGCCGACAATGCCGTGACTTCGGCTAAGATCAAAGCTAAAACCATAACCGGCAAAGAATTGGCCGTGGGCGCTGTATCCGGCGACATCATTCAAAAAAATACAATCGTGGCGTCGAAGCTTGCGGATGGATGCGTAGGCGCCGCAGCCATCGCTGACGGGGCTGTCACCGGTGATAAAATCGCCAATGCGGCCGTTACGGTCGACAAGATCGCCGACGATAGCGTAAATTCGGATAAAATCGTCGACGGAGCTATCAATGTCAATAAGATAGCCGCAAATAGCGTTGGCAACGGGCAGATATTGGACGGTGCCATTACGGCGTCGAAGATCGGAACAGCGGAAGTCGGCACGGCTGCGCTGGCTCCCCTTGCAGTAACCACGGATAAAATTGCGGACGGCGCAGTGACGACGGATAAACTCGCAACATCTTCCGTCGCCACCGAAAAGCTACAAGACCTGTGTGTCACGACGCCCAAAATCGCGGATCAGGCTGTCGACACTACCAAGCTGAATACCGGAGGCGATCCGGGGGCAGTGTAGAGTGATGTAGGTACGGACAAGAAAACAGGCGCTTTATCGGCGCCTGTTCTTGTTTGGCGGGTCTATCCCTCGCCCAGCGATCCCGAACACCAGCATAATAATCCCGGCCACAAAGAAGAGTACGCACGCACTGTTCATGACTATGCTTTTATTTCGAGGTGGAACGCAGGCTCACTCAGGTCATACGAAAACTTGGGGTTTTTGCCGGGAATAGATACGGGCGAAATCACTTTGATGACGCGCGGCTCGTCGAGTGCTGCGACCAAGAACTCCACGGGTTTCTCCATAGTCATACTCACGTCCAGCACATTCACCTTGCGATACTCCTCGGCGCTCACACAGTGCTTGGACACCCGTTCGCCCTTTTCGCTAAGCCGACTGATAAGTTTGGACATCTCGTCGATGGTCTCCTCTTTGTCCATGCCCTGATCCTGGCAGTCGTCGAACAGTGCGGTCACCTTTCTGCCGGGTTCCCGGTAGCGGATGCGCTTTCCGGCGACCAGGTTGTTGTACATGGCCATCGCCTGCCGATAAGGGTTGCGCCACGTGGAGGTGATGGTCACCTTCGGGTTGTCGCTCTTCTCGGCTATGGATTCGAGCAGGTCGATGACCGATGAAGCTACCATGTCCTTGCACTCTTTCAAGAGCGACGAGGAGAATACTACTCGTTTTGTTGTTCCCATGTTGTGTCTGCTAATGATTTAATACTGAATGATATAAATTCGCTCCCCTCGGGCACCTTTCGCTTTTCCATTACGGCCTTGTATATATCCCTGTCGTTGAACAAATACCTCTCCTGTAAAGCATCGTTAACACCCTTTAGGCAATTGTCTAAATCTTGATTTATATTGGATAACCCGAATATGTAATGAATACAAAAGGGCGGTTTCGGGAAATTGTCTATTGAAGGCATCTTCAACAACAGCTCCTCCCTATAAGCCTTATACTGCGGCGTCGGCCACTTGCGCCCCATCCACAGCCTATTTGCTGTAAGCGGCTTGGTGTCTACCTTAATCCACATACTCCCACTTGTATCCATATGCTTGTGAATATTTCCCGATGCAGGCATTTCGCAGGTTAGAAACGCATCCGTTTACAGTATTTGCGGCCTCGGCCATGCACTCGAAAACTTGTATTAATATCCCGTCCATGGCCAATTTTTTTATTTTTCTGGCTCGAATATGTTTGCCTCCCCAAGCATGCCCGGGAGAATTGATCCAAAACTTATTTTTGGCGAGTACCTTTCTGGTTATGGGGTTGTTCATATTCCCCGAGGCATTAACCCAATGTAAATTGGATATGTCGTTATTTGTTTTTACAGTGTCGATGTGATCTACGAAATCGCATCCATCTACTCTTGGTATAAATGTCTCTGCAACCAATCTGTGTACATTTTTTAACTTTCGCCTATCTCTGTCTACCAATTCAACCATGAAATAACCAGCCCCGTTTATTGTAGGGCGTAGCAATCTGTGTTTATAGGTGCTGAAAACGCGCCCCTTGGTGGACACATAATACCTGGGGAAATCCTTGTATTCCCTCCATTCCTCTCCCTCTAACCGTGGAATGTTGCTAATTAAACATTGGCTCATGGTATATGCATACTTTTTTTTGTTTGACATGCGTCATCATGCCCGTCTTGGGGCAGATATGGTGCATATTCTCCTGGGCTGACAGGTGTTTGCAGGACTTGCATGTTACCTTCGGCCGATCTTCGAATCTTTCGTTCTTCGGTTTTGTCAGCTTTTTCGACGCCCTCAGCTTCATTTCCTCCAAATATTAAACCCTCCGCGCACCTCTCCGTACGGGGCGTCATCGAAGGGGTTGTACCCGACGGTTCCCTCGACGCTGAACCGCCCCTTGTTGTATCGCACGCGCGCGCCCATAAACTGATTGTTCCATCCGGGGGCAACCTGCGCGGCCACTACTATTCCCCCTTCCCATGTGGGCGGCATGATCGTCGTGGTGTGATGGGTCTGCGTTATGATCTTGGTTGGCACGAACAGGTCTATACTTTCGAGCATGGGCTTATACCCGGACACCGTGGCCCGATAATTTTCGGTCTGGAATGTCTTTAGCTCGAAAGGAAGCGTTACAGCCACTTTAACCGTGTCGCCGGGCAGATGTACTAATACAGTGTCGATCTTCGAAATTTGGTGTACTTCCGTTTGAAATACGGTGTCTCTCATGTATTCCCTTACGACCACCGTGTCGATGCGGAATTCGATCTCCGGTTTCGATGGGGTGAAGCAAAGCCATGACCGCAGGCTATAAAGTGCGATCATAGCTATGATTGCCCCGATTATGGCCGATGTTAGCCTGTTCATCTCCTATGCGTCGATCTCTTTGTCGACGATGGTGCCGTACCACGAGCGTAAAAACCATCCCGATACTACCCCCGCGAGGAATCCGATGGTTCCGGCGCTTCGAATGCTGCCCGGCAGGAAGTTGAACACAATGATGGCTACCACGGCTACCGCAGCAGCTATCAACCCGATTTTCAGTTTGTTGTCCATTTTATATAAAGTTAAAATTCAGGTATTCTCGGTATAGCGGGCGTCCAGTTGGATATGATTCCGTCGAAAAACAGAATCCAGTGCCGAATCTCGCTCGTGATATTCAGCACGTCGTTCTCGGTGGTAGGGTCGAACACTTTTGCATCAACCCCTCCATGCACCATTGCGACGATTTCGTTTAGGTCGTCCCGCATTTCGCGCGCGATGGTCAGAGCATCGGGGATCGTAAGCGCCTCCTCGATCTGAGACGAATCCACGAACTGCGTCATCGTATGCAGCGGAATGCCATCCAGCACGCGGATGGTCTCGGCCATCTTGTCGGCGCCTTTCCGGAGCGTGGCCGCAGTATCGTCCAGCAGCAGGTGCAGGGATCGGAAGGGCGTGCCGTATACCATCCAATGACGCCCTTTGGCGTTCGAGTAGGCTACTTCGAGGGTGGCCAACAGCTCATTCAGAATAGAAGTCTGATTTTTCATCTTTCTGTTTGTGTATTATGGGTTTTATGGCGTCCGGATTGTTTGCGATGAAAACGACCTGTTCGTTTAGCGCATACTCATCCACCTTGTCGTAAAATTTGTATATTTGGTTCTTATGGTCAACACACTGGAAACGGAGGGCGTCGACCTCGGCCACTTTGCCGGAACGCAGATACACCAAGTGTTTCATGGCTTTATGGTTCATTATCGGGTTCGGGGTTTTGCTTGGCATCATCCTGCCATCTGTACGACGGTCGCAGCATTCTCCCATTTCCTATAAAGGTAGGTTTGCCTCGCTCCCCTACTTCCGGTTTGGGCTGGTAAAGATATACGGTATGCGTGTGCCCGAATTTGTCTATTTTTTTGAGCGGCGCGATGCAAAGTTTAACCTTGGCTCCCAACTCTCCGTTATTGCGGACAAACTCTTCTATCACGTCAACAGGTATCTTTTTCAGGTCTATTTCGGCATATAAGATTCCCGCCATGATTCAATCTCCAATTTCGCCTCGTGTTCAAACTTCGATATTATTTTGCTGTACGCCTTTATCTTCTTCATATCCTCAAACTTGCGGATATGGTAGTATGAATTCCGGCTCGTGCAGTTCAGGTAGTTGGACAGCTTCACCCCGTTCATGAGCTTGTGGGAGTACATGATATGGATGAATACCGTTCGGGCATCCGTAACCCTTTGGCGCCGACAGGGTGCCTGTATCTCCTCCAGCGATACGCCAAAGTGGCGTTCGAGCAGCATCCCTATTTTCGACAAAATAATTTCCATGCAGTAAATATAGTAAATTATTTTATCATACAATCCCGAGCCGCTCTATTTTCTCTTGTCCAGATCTTCAAGGACGGCATCAGCGTATGATACGGCATCGGCTGCTACGGCTTCGAATACTGGAAGGTTCTCATTTTTCTGCATTTTATCTTGATTTTGCGAGAATCTCGATATTTCAACAATTCGAACTCGAATTGTACCACTTCGGTTTTGGGAATCTTGTAGTGAAGGTTATTTCATTCACTTCCTCGCATTCGATCATATAAGCCTCCGGCCATAGCCCCTTTATTTGCTCGACATTTTCGGCATAGGCGACAATAACGAAAGCGTCGACGCTTTCGCCCGTACACCAATACGGATACTTGATCGGCCATTTAACTGGCCGATAATCGTTACCGCAATCTTTGAATTTGATATAGAATCTTGCTCGTATCATTTCTCCCTCTTTTTGAAATGTTCGATAATCTCCTCAACCGTGGCCTTACGGGCGGGGATACCGACCCGATGCTCCAGCAAGCATTTTTCGAAGCTCCCAATGGGTGCATACAGCCCTTGGTTTACCCATGCCTTCGCTTCCTCCGCGATAAACCACTGCTCGCACTTGATTCCGGTGATGCGGATTTGGTGGGGCATCAAAACAGCCAGTGGCTTCCTCATAGGTGAAGTCTTCGGCCGAGGACAGCATATCGTGATAGTATAGATAACTTTGGCAAAACAAGAGGGTCGCCAATTCCTCGCGCCTTTCGGCCGCTGTTTTCTCTGTTTTCATAGCTCTGTCTTATTCGTGAATTTCCCGCCAGCCGAGGATCTTATCATCTATCGGAGAACCACACCAATCCACCCAGTTCCCATAGTTATTAATATGCCCCAAATCATACGGTATGATAGAGCTTGGATTCCGCTTTACAAGCACAACCCGTCCCGGTTCGGGTGGTTCTTTCGGGTCGTGCCAGCGCATCAGTTCCTCGTGCTCGGATTTTCCGAACTGGATAAGCCATTCAAGGGCGGAGTAGGTAGAAATAGAGCATCCCACACACCCCCGGTCGCAATTCTTTCGATCTCCGCAATCTACGCAGATGTTATTTTCGCAAAATGCTTTTGCTCTTTCCTCAATCGTTTTCATTTCTTGGTCAGTTTTTGGATAAAATTATTCTTTCTGTCGCATGCCCCAGCCGGCAAACAACAAATACACGCCTCAAAACATGCGCATTCGTCGCAAAACGCCTCTATTGCTTTCTCGCGCATCCGCTCCTCGGCCTCCTGCTCGGCAAGTTCGGCAGCTCGTTCTGCCACCTGCTCTGTTACGTATCCGGTATATGGGTATCCTAATCCGTTTTCAGACAGATATTTCTCTGCTTTTTCGCTTTTCATGGTTAGGATGTTTTAGTGTAACGCCCACGTCTTGTGCATGGTGGCGATCAGGTCTATATACCCTTTGTATTCCTCCATCTGCTCGGGACTATAGCCTTCGGCCTCGCCAATTTTTCGGAAATGCTTCTGCCATTCGGAAATGGTGTAGCGTTTGCAGCCTATTTGAATAACATCCTCACCCCAATAGGATACTGTATGACGAGATGCGCTGATAAATAGCGATTTAGGAACATCGCACCCGTCGCCCAGTTCGCACCAGTCGCCCAGTTTGCACCCGTCGCCCAGTTTGCACCCGTCGCCCAGTTCGCACCCGTCGCCCAGTTTGCACCCGTAGCCCAGTTCGCACCCGTCGCCCAGTTTGCACCCGTCGCCCAGTTTGCACCTGTCGCCCAGTTCGCACCCGTCGCCCAGTTTGCACCCGTCGCCCAGTTCGCACCTGTCGCCCAGTTTGATATTGCGCGCCTCAAATTCGGAGGATAATTCAGAAAGTTCATTGTACTGAAAGGGTGTCCAGCCTTTGCCTGAAACCCAGAGATAAATTGTTTTCATGGTTGGTTATCTTTGTGCTTAAATTTTAAAACAGTTTATGGATTAAAATACAACCACCATTGACGGGAACGGAGCACTATTTTTTTGGCCCCCGAATTTTAGCCTCCCCTTTATAAATCTAATTTCCCGTGCTTTGTGGTAAATAAATTCGTGAAAATATCGAGTATCTGTACGCGCCGGAATCAACATTACAACTATTGTGTTAATTTTTTGTGCCTCCATGCAGCATTTACGAACCCATGCGTATATATCCCGACCGTATGGCGGATTGCAAAAAACAGTATTCCCGCCCCAATCTTGTCGGAGCCCGTCCTGCTCTTTGGTGTAGAATTTAACACACTTAGCATTATGCGGGGTGGCGCAAGGATCAAGTGTAAAATTAAATTCACTATTGAGTTTATCATAGAAATCCTGTGGTGTAGCCCATAAATCGGTCTTAGATGAAAACATCGTTTCTGTATTCATAAATTAGTTTTTTTGTGTTTAACTTTCCGATTAGGTATACAGGAGATCCAGCCCCAGAACGGTATGCGCCGTTTCAAGTAGTTCGGATCATCCTCGTGGTTGTATGCCTCTGTCTCGAAGCAGGTGTAGTAGTACGCGCCCGGATAAGGCGGGATAATCACTTCGATCAGCCACGAAATGCCGTAGCAAATCCATCCGGCGAAGAGAATGCCGACCACCGTAAGCGCCCAGCCCCACCAAGCGAAAGAGCAGCTTATGGCGAGTGGCAGGAGGATTGCAGCGAACAGCACGGCCAGTTCGATCTGCTGGGCGCAGTGGATTCCTTCATGGCGGCGCGTAGTCTCGTCCATGCTCCACGCCATCGGCTTCCGGGTAAAAGACCACAAAAGCCATGTTACCCAGTTAAACCCCTTGAACGGGATCAACTTGTTGTGAACTTCGATAGGTAGTTTCATCACAGGTTCAATTCATAGCCGTTAGACACTATCCACTCAATACGGTTGCAAAGGAGGTCGACAAGATCGAATTCGAGTTGCTCTCCAATGCACTGGTGCGTGTGGCTGTTTTCGTAGCGCAGGTTCCAACAGAAGTTATTGGACAGAGTTAAAGCGTAGTCATGATTCTGCCCAACTACGGCAGGAATATCCGGCGGCATCACTCCCAGCAGGTCGGCGACCGTGAAGGCGGGAATACTCTCCCCGCTTTTGATGTACTCTGGTGTGGCTTTATAGTGTGGTAAGACGGATAAATGGTATTTACCGCTACATGTAGCCCATACCATGCTCGCCTTCTCCGCGGGCACTCCCATCTCGATCAGCCGCTTCGACTGCTCGATGCTCGTTACTTGGTCTTTCATAGTCTTCATTTTTTTTCGCTTTTTTTCTCTACCGAAATTAGACGTCCGGAGGCGTCGTAAACTCTCTTTTCCGTGTCGTTCTCTACCACGGTGTAAAGCAGGACGCCGTTTTTGTCCTTGACAATGTACCCGCTGGCCGTCTTGATTTTGATGTATACCACTTCCCCCTTGGAATCCTTTATCACCGTTTGATTTTGGCCATACGCGGGGGTCACAGCCATCAATGCGATGCAGATGATAACGAAAATGATTGCTGCCAAATAGGCGATGGTTGCTTTTGTCTCCTGTTTCATTTTTGTGATTTTTTTTGTTTGCTCCATAATTCCAGAATCTTCTTTTTTTGCTCCGGCGACATAGCCGCGAGCTGGGAATCCCTCACCTTTGCCTCGGCGTCTGCTGCCCGGCCGCATTCTGCGCACCGCTCGTCGAAGTATTCCGCGAACCACTGGTAGACTATCTGCCCGTCGAGACGCCCGTATAATGCGCCGTATTGTCCTTTTTTGGCCCGCGTCATCACAAGTCGTACGTCTGCCAGGTTTAGCGCGTAGAAATCCTCCAGGATCATGGAACACGTCTCGATGATTTGAAACCTGTTCATCTTGGCGGATATGTTGAGAAACGATTGCAGATCGTTGATCCATAGCGCCATGCAGGATATAACGAGCTCGTCTCCGTGGATTCGCCGAAGCCCCGACAGGGATTCCATTCCCGACTGAGCGCATTTTATCGGCGTGGACATAGCCCTACACGTCCTCATTCCATCCACCGGGCTATACAGGGCGGCTGGCGCCAAGGATGCGCTCAAACACAGCCCGCTCTTCGTCCGAGAGACCTCCTGCCCCTGTTGTCTTTCCTTGCTTTCCATTTTTCCACACTCGATTTTGTTTCTGCGATATTGCGAACTCAAAAATGCGTTTCCAGTCTATCGTCTTTCCCCTTCCCTTTTTCTTGTGCAGCCATCCAGCCTCCGTCGCCCAATACTCCTTGCATGCCTTTTCGAGGGTGAGAGAGACGTCGACCCCCGGATTGAAGCGCTCCCTTTCCGCCATCCACTCCTTGTCCTGCGTCCATCTGCACCATGCTTCCCGGCATGATTGCAGGTAAACGTCGAAGCTATCGCGCCATGTCACCTCTTGGGCTGTCTCGATTTTTTCGCGCGCGCTTTTTTTGTTTTTACCAGCAATAGAAATATTCTCTGTTACTATCTCGGCATCTTCGAGTACGTTAGTACGAGAAGATATAATACTACCAGTATCAGTATCAGTATCAGTATCAGTATCAGTATCAAGGTTCGTCTGGGTTCGTCTGGGTTTTTCTGGGTTTTTCTGGGTTTTGTTGGGTTTTTCTGGGTTCCCAAAATAACCCACTGGGTTTTTCTGGGTTTTGTTGGGTTTTTCTGGGTTTTTTGTGGATTTAGGACGTCCGCCTTTTTTGCCGTTATTCCTATTCCTCTCAACCACAGCGTCGTACCTCTTGTTGTTTTCGTCTATGTATGGCTTGGTAAGGTCGAATATCATAGCCACCACTACCGAATCTCCGCTATACTCCTCTCCGTCGAATCCATATCGCATGATCGCATCCAGCACCTCCCCTTTTTCGGTCATCGAAAGACGGTTGGTCGCTGTAAGCAGACTTCGAGGTATTACCATGGATTCTTTCATATTCGTTTAAATAAAAAAACCGCTCGTTCGATACCGGGGGGCAGCCCGGTATCTACTAAAGCGGTAAGTTGCATTTTGCCCCTGCCCGAGCATTCACACCGCAAATATAAACAAATTTTTCCATTCTCCAAAAAAAATCAGAACGGAGTGTCCGTCATTGCCTGCCTCATGATCTCCTCCATGTATGCTTTCCTCTTCGCTGCGCGGCTGCATCTGTTTGCCGCCGCCCGCTGTCTTTTGGCTACACTCAGCGGGTTGGCCATGTTCTCCTTCATGTCCCGGCACCACCTCAGATTCGAGGCATTGTTGTTCTCGACGTTCGTATCAAGGTGATCCACGATTTTGTCCCCCCCCCTTTTTGGGATAAAAGCTTCAGCTACAAGGCGGTGAACAAAGTAGTTGTACCTCCCCAAACGGTTGAATAACCGCACCCTTACGTACCCGTCGGCATTGTAATCCACCTTCAACACATGGGGGTCTCCGCGCCGCGTAGACACCACCGTTCCGTCCTCTCCGATCCAATATCCCGGGAACTCGTCGATGGGCTTAAACTTCACCCCCCCCCTGTACTCCGGGAATCGTATGAAATATGCATTCATTCATGTTGCCTATTTTTGGCGCCTTAGGGCGCATTTTACAATCTCTTCGAGGGTTGCATCCGGATCGGCATTCAAAGCCTCTAAAACGGCCTGTTTTGCCCTTTCTTTGGGGAAGCCCAAAGTGTTGAGAGCTCGTATCGCGTCCGCCTGCAATTCCTCGTTTATTTCCGGCGCTTCCGCTTCTGTCGGATCCGAATCCTTAGCCTCGGATTCGCCCCCGGCCTGCGGAGGCAGGCCGAGCGCATATCCTATAAAGTTCGACAACATCAGTAGCGGGAACAGGACAAGGCCAACGAGCCATTCCAGCGCCGTGTTCATATCATCGTTCATGAGTTTTTACGTCTTGCCGGGGCATAGGAGGATAGACTGTCGTATCTATGAAGTCCACGCCCCCGAATTTCACTGTTTTCACTCGCCCGCTGGCAATGCGCATCTGCACACCCCGATAGGTGATTCCGCACCTGCGGGCGTATTCGGCTATTGTAACTACTGTCTCTTTCTGCTTCGGCTTCATCTTTTTCTGTTATTTTTCGGGTTCGTCAGTCACATCCACGGCCTCCTGCTCTTCGACGGCCGCAATATTGTCGTCCACTCCGTCGACATACTCGGGGGTCGCCTGCGACATATCCATCGAGGAGGGGGTTGCCATGTCGTATTTTAGCGCTGTGATAAGCTTCGAGTTGGCCATTACATCCATGCTACCCCATTTCATCAAGATGCGTTTGATGACCGTCTTTTCATACATGGCAGGCTTGTTTTTCTGCCACAAACCATTTTTGTTGTAGTAGCTTTTGCTGTACTTCTTGCCGTGCTCCTCCAGCTCTTCGACCGTCATGTACAGGTAGTGATCGCCGCCGTTTATGTAGCGAAGATAGGCTACATATCCGAGCAGTTTTGTGCGTTCGTGCGGCTCCTGGTTATACTCCATATCGCCCGTAAAAGGGTCGTGATACTTTATGTCCCCCTCATACACCGGAGCGGCCATCAACCGCTGGATCATCCCGGTATTGTTGGCAAGTTGCACCAGCCCGTTTTTCATCGGCATGAACACCGCCTTCTTGGTGACTACCTGCTGCCCGTTCTTGTACGTAGTCTCAGTGAAGGGAACGATGGCGGCCTGCCCGAATGCCGGATCGAGGGAAAGCCCCGTTGTTGCACAGGCCATGCACGAGCGCATGATGGATTTGGGCGTGCACTCCCGCAGCATTTTGTTCTCGGGAGCCACCAGCAGGTTGCGTACGGCCTGCGTGAATATCGGAGCCCTGTCGCCGAGCACCGCATGCAGGCGCGCCTGCACCTCCCCTTTTTTGTCCTCCAGCAGGGCGATCATCTCCTGCAAATTCGGGGTGGCGGTCTTGGCTACCATCCCCTCGCGCATTGCGCGTTCGTTCTTGTCTGTTATGGTTGTCATATTCCTAAAAAAAGCTCTAAGGTTGATGTTTTGAAATCGTTTAGTACCTCGTCACCCTCCGCGTCGAACGTGTGGAACTCCCACCATATCCACACCAGTTTTTCCATCCGCGTTTCCTTTTCTCCCGATCCCAGTGTATCGGTGTGCCAATACACCATAACGGAGGGGGTGAAACGCCAGCCTTCGCCCGAGATGCTGTCGGAGAAGTATGTATTCCCGTTGATGGCGTCCGTGAGGCGGCTTGCTACCTCCTCGTATTCCCGTGCTGTTATTTCTCGCTTCGTCTTCATGTTATTTGAATAATAATTGCCGCGTCGTACTCTCCTTTACATACTTGGCGTATATGTCCGGATTGTCCGCCTTTAATGCCTTCGAATCCAGCCTGCGGCTTGTTACAGTCTTGAATGTAGCCAGCGGTCGCCCGTCGTAGGTTATGGTGTCGTACTGCATGAAATACGCCTTAACCCGCTCTTCTGCCTTGGTGATCTCCGCCTGCATGGCGGCTACCTTCGACCGCTGCGCCTGCACCCACGCGATAATATCCCGTATCTCCGCATCTGCTTCCCGCGGGGCGGCTTCCGACACAGGCCATGCCAGTATAACGTCCTGGCCTGTCTCCACCGGGGGTATTTCGTCGCCCAAAATGTACCTTTCGAACCAATCCCGGCAGTACTCCACGATATAGGCGAATTTGGATCGGTCGAAATCGAATAGCGCATACACGAGCCGCTTGCCTCCCTCCTCCGCGGCTATGTACGCCGCATCGCGCTCCATGATCCCCATTTGGTATATGATCTGCGTGTACCACAGCATCGGCACCGTCTCGGGCGTCAGTTCCGGCAGGTGCATTTTCGTGTCCTTGCACTCCAGGATATACCGGGTACTCCTGCCCGCGGCGAAAACCTCCCTGTCGGGCGCTGCCTGCATGTAGGGCGGGTATTTGTCATTGCGGTACACCTCGATCTGCTCGGATCGTTTGACGATCTTTTCCCCGGTCACCTGCTCGAATATGCGGGCAATCGCGTCCTCCTTGAAGCGCCCGCGGATCATACTGTCGTTATCCTCTTCGGCCGCGGTCTCCAAGGTCTCCATTTTCTTTACGCGCCAGTACTGGTACGGCGTCATATAGGGATTAAGCCCCATAATCGTCCCAACGTCGGAACTTCCGATAACGGGGGTGTCGTTGCGCGCATGTAACCACTCTTGTCGCGTTTTATAGGTCGTTCGTGTTATCATCTTGTATGATCATATTTAGCAATTGGTTAATTTTATCCTCCCATCTTCCCCTTATTATCCCGCGCCTGTTGAACCGAAGGGCATGGAATTTCAGGCCAAGGGGGTACAAGTCCAGTATTTGACGGCGGGCACCCGAATAGATCAGCGCGCGTTTGGGTTTCAGTTCTCCCGGCTCCCACACACTCCCCCATGATTTTAAGCGCTGGTAAACCCGAATGCAATAGGGAGTTATGTTTCGCCAGCATATTACGCTGTCGTGTTGATCGGCATACCGTCTGAGTATTTGCACAAACTCGTCATTCCTTCGTTTTTGCAACTGCTGCTTCGTCTCCCGCTCCGTCATCATGAGTACCGCATTCTTTTTCGTTTAACGCGAGGTAGTCGTCCAGTTCCTTCCTCCAGTCGCCTACCAGTTGATGCGCTTGCGACATATCCCCCTCCTCTATCGCCGCGTCGATCTCGTCGAGGAAGTCAATATCCTTTCTTAGGCGTTCGTGCCCCTCCTTGCCGTAGTAGTTTGCGGAAATCAGTTTGAACCCGTCCGGGGTGGCCTTTGTCCCGTGCTTCAACTCCATGCAGAAGGTAGTCCCTTCATGCTTATAATATCGAGCCGTGAAATGTATGCCGGAACGAATTACCGATGAAGTCTGCGTGTAACCCGGCCCCGATCCCTTAAACCCGGGGCACACTTGGGCCATCGCTTCGTTGTATACCCTATAATTGGCTATCGCCAATTGCCGCGCCTGCTCATATCTTTCGGCGCGTCTTTGGTTGAACGCCCGCCAGGCTTCCACGTCCTCCGCCGTGGAATCCTTGGTAATACATGCGGGTTCATCGTTGCAGACGTCCGAATAGCCATCGCATTCGGGATGCACGGGCAGCATCTTCAGTAGTTTGAATTCCGCTACCTTCCACCATCTCGCGCATGGATATAACAACATATAGTCCTCCCCGTCCTTGATCCCTATTTCTACCGACGAGACGACGGGTGATCCGTCGGCGATCCCGTAGAGTGTGCACGGCGTGGCGCCCGATTTCTTCAGCACCTCCGCTGCTTCCGCTTCGATAGTGTCGCGCTTTTCTTTCAGTTCGGCGCTCAGTACATAATCCTGGCCTTCTTTGGCCGCTTCGAGCCATTTCATTGTTTTTTGGTTTTTAAATATTCGACAAATTCGGCGTCGTGCCGTCTCTCTTCGATGCGGTTGTATTCCCTCCACCGCTCCAAATCTTCGGGGCTTGAATCCTTTGTGATAGGCTGCGGCATAATCTTTTCCCTCTCTTCGTATGGCATCAAACTAAATCCGGGGAAAGGTCGCAGGGGTTTGTGTAACGAAATTTTATCGTTGTCCCCGGCGGTTGGGTATATAAACATATAATCCTTGCCGTCTTTGATGCCAAAACAAAGGGCCGTTATCCTTTTGCATCCTGTTTCATCCGTGAAAAGCGAATACACGACCGACGGCTTGGCTCCTGTTTTTTGCAATATCTTTGCAAGGTGTGACAATACGGTTTCCTCCATCAATTTGTATTCCGGCGGAATGCCGTATTTTTTTGGCTTGTTTAGGGGTCAGCCATTTGTATTTACCATCTACTCCTTCTTTGTAAAGCGTTGCCATATTATTAGGTTTTTAGTGTAAACTATTGTCGGGGTGAAAAGCCTGCGTGTGTCGTCTGGAATATAAATCCCGTTTTCGATGTTGTTTTTCATGGCGGATACTGTGTGTTAAAATGCGTTGTTCTGAAGGTGCAGGAGGACGACCGCCGCAAAGGCGGCCATTCCTGCCAGCACTACCGCCCACAGGGCGAGTAGCTGCCTTACTCGATTTTTATCCATATCCGCAAATCCTGTTCCTGTATTTGGATGGTTATCACGCCTTCCCTGAGGGCCGTACTTACGCCGAGGCATCGGCGTACTGCGATCTCTTCGATAGCCCTCAAGGCCTCGTAGCTATGCTTCACGTACGCCCCGATCTCCTGCGTCTCGCGGAAAATATGTATCGCGCTTATCGTGTCCTGGGGCATCTCCTGGGTAAAGGCGTACGCCCTTTCTGCCAGTTCGTTCATTGTTTTCATAATTAATTGATTTTTAATTTGATATAATTGTTATGTCCGCTGTCATTCGTGGGCTTATGCCTTGTATACTGTCAGCGCCGCACCCCGAAGCAGTCGCCATGCCTGATTTAGTGCCCGCCCTTGTACCTGAATCCATGTTTCGATCCGGGTCGGCGGCATAATCATTCCCGATCGGCTCGTTTTACGCTTCATCTCCGAGGGACTACACAAGCGTTTGGCTATGTCCGCGCTGCACACGAGCGAGCAACCTCCCTCGCTGTATGCCATCCAGTTCTCAGCACCCAGCAGCAAAGTAGTTTCGATAAATCGCGGCGTATAACCCCCTGTTTCCTTCGCGTAATCCAGCATTTTGGAGTAGTCGCCGAGGATGTCCAGCGCATACAGTTTTACACCATTGTCCCAAGCGGAACGGAACCGGGTATTCTCGATCTCTTCCCTGATGCGGGCTACTTGGGTGTCGGTAAGGGCAACGCCCGAGGTAGTGAAATTAACGTGTGTCATGGCTTCTGGTTTTTTTGTGTTTATAAACTGCATTCGTGTATTTCCATCCCGCCGAGTGCTGAAACTTCGACGAGGTGCCCGCTCTCCGTCCTGTGTACCGATTCTACCCGCAGCGTGCTTCGGAACAGGATCCAGCAGCATAAAGCCGTGAGCACCACCAGCGCGGCGGCCTTAATCATTGTATTTGTCTCTTTCATAGGGCTATTTGGTTTCTGACATTAACGCCAATCCCTCGTCTATCTCCGATTCTATCTCAAGCATGGACGCAAGGATTTTCTTATTCTGGCGGAGATACTCCGAAATCGCTCCCGGATCATCCATCCGGGACAGTTTCCGGCAAATGCCTTTTATCGACGCTTCTATTTGCGCTTGCAAATAGATCAACGCGCACGATACATTCGGGAATGTCTTCCCGTCATTCACTGCTACCAATGTCACTCTTTTCATTTTTCTGTGGTTTTTGTGGTTTCGTGCCCCTATCCCAGCCGCCCGGTACGCCTCCGCAACGCGGAACGAATAGGGGCAAAGTGTTGTTTTGTGGCTTATTCCTCGCAAGAGAACTTATCTACATGTACCAACTTGTGTGCAAGTGGATTTAACACAAGACTTCAGCAAACGGAATGCCTGATAATACGCGCGGGCCTGCACGTCCTGCCAGCCCTCCCGATCGTTGAGGGCTTTGTTGCCGTTGTCGGTGCGTTTTAACTCCGAGGGAGTGCAGAGGGTTTTTGCTATATCCCCGTCGTAGAGCAGCGCGTACCCGCCATAACAATAAGCGTTCCAGTCGTCCGCACCGTTTAATAATGTTTCTTCATTGAGTTCCGGAATTGGCTGGCCGTCATGCTCGCAATACTCGCAAATGTTTTCGTAACTTTCCAGCAGATCCAGCGCAAAACCTTTCACGCCTCGATTCCAACACGACCGCGTTTTAACGGCTTCCAGACGTGCCCGGATTTCATTTACTTCGCTCTTCCAGTTGGTGGAGTTGTTCGTTTGACTCTTTTTCATGGCTTTAAATGTTTGTTTCATTAACTTCGAAGGGTGTGATACCTGATCCTCCCTTTCTCTATTACAAAGATAGTATAAGATTTTATACCACGCAAGCATTTCACAAACTTTCTTCATCGTTTGTTCTTATGAAAAACAAACACACCATAAGTTTTTACCATCCGAAAGCCTGCCAGCCTGAGACCTCCGCAACCCGATTCACCCCCACCAAACGATGTGGTTACTATGAGTACCACCCCCCCCTTATATATTATTCTTATCATTCATATATATTAAGAACGTGTATAGTTGCAGGGAGGGGTATTTTGGGGGTGTTTTGAGTGTGTGGTGAAAGAGGATAGTTTTGGCCTGTTTGGCCGGGTGGGGAGCTGTCTCTTATACACATCTCCGAGCCCACGAGACACTCGCTAATCTCG
>OWIW01000290.1_pt1 | contig 39278 bp, 28 predicted proteins | sample 2433821 | NCBI WGS metagenome assembly OWIW01 (sample SAMN05065751, study PRJEB22554) | human gut metagenome | biome: ENVO:2100002; feature: ENVO:00000062; material: ENVO:00002003 | host: Homo sapiens | place: USA | reverse complement strand
ATAAAATATATCAGTCGAATTTGCGGTCGGCGAACAGTTTTTGAACCCGATCCGCCGCACCGGGCATTCTCCGGAATTTACCACGAATCTTGAAGTCCATGTATGTTGCCGTTTGGGCCCCGGCCCGTCATCGTCACCGAAGTGGTACTTGGCCTTTTACTGATAATAGGTATTTAGATCCGGGTGGTATCTTTTGTAGTACAACACGTAAAATACAGAAGAAAATGTTATCTTTGTATTTACGAGTATAAGAAAAATAAAGAAGAGTGCCAATTGTTGCATCCCTTACATTTTGTAACCAAGTGTGAGAATCTAAAAAATAATTGTGTACATTTGCAAAAGACTAACTTCAATGCCCCCATGGATACACCGATCAATGCCCCGCTTAGAAAACTCCCGATAGGGATACAGAGTTTTGAGAAACTGCGCTCCGAAAATTTCCTTTATGTAGATAAGACCGCATTGATTTATCGGCTGGCTCAAGCAGGCAATCCCTGTTTCCTGAGCCGTCCCCGCCGCTTTGGCAAAAGCCTGTTGCTTTCTTCTTTCGAGGCGTACTTTCAAGGTAAGAAGGAACTCTTCCGCGGATTGGCTATCGAGAAATTGGAAAAAGAGTGGCTACAATATCCCGTGCTGCATCTCAGCCTCAATGCGGAGAAGTATGATAGTCGTGAGGGGCTGATCGATATACTTGAGCGGCAGTTGCGGCAGTGGGAAGAGTTATACCGGACGGGAGGGGAAGGTATTACGCACTCCGGACGTTTCATGACCGTCATCCGGCGCGCCTGCGAACAGACGGGGCGCCGCGTGGTGGTGCTTATCGACGAATATGACAAACCCTTGCTGCGTTCGTTCGACAGTCAGGAGTTGCAACACGACTTCAGGGAGACGCTGACCGCTTTCTATACTGTGCTCAAAGATGCCGACCCTTGGTTGCAGTTCGTCTTCATCACCGGAGTGACCAAGTTCGCGCAAATGGGTATTTTCAGTAATCTGAACCAACTGAACGATATCAGTTTCGACCTCGACTATAACACCCTTTGCGGCATGACCCGTGCGGAGATAGAAGCTACCTTCTCTCCAGAATTGGAAGCCCTGGCAGTGAAAAGTAATGCGACCTGCCGGCAGGTGATGGACCAGCTGACTCGCCAATATGACGGATACCGGTTCACCAAAGACGAGGAATTCACCTCCATGTACAATCCCTTCAGCGTGTTGAGTGCCTTGCAGAAGCGTTCGTATGGCAATTACTGGTTTGCCAGCGGCACGCCCACCTTCCTGGTGGAGATGCTGCAGAAGACTGATTTCGACTTGAGGGAGATGGAGGGTATTGAGGTGAATGAGGCTTCGCTGAGCGACGACCGCGCGGATATAAACAATCCGATACCCATGATTTATCAAAGTGGATATCTGACGATTAAGGACTACGACGAGCGCTTCCGGATGTACACGCTGGGGTTCCCCAACGAGGAGGTGAAATATGGTTTCCTCAACTTCGTCAGTCCCTTCTACACTCCTATAGCCCAGACAGACACCTCGTTCTATATCGGCAAGTTCATCCGCGAGTTGGAGAGCGGTGATGTGGACGCTTTCCTCACGCGCCTGCGCTGCTTCTTTGCCGGTATCCCCTACGACCTGAACGACCGCACGGAGCGGCATTATCAGACGGTGTTCTACCTCGTCTTCCAGCTTATGGGGCAGTTTACGGAGACGGAGGTCCGGAGTGCCCGGGGGCGTGCCGATGCGGTGGTGAAGACACCGGATTACATCTACGTGTTTGAGTTCAAGCTGAACGACAGTGCCGAGGCTGCCTTGAGGCAGATTGATGAAAAGGGATATCTGCTGCCCTATCAGGCGGACGGACGGAAAGTAGTGAAGGTGGGTGTAGCCTTCGAGAAGGAGGAACGGAATATTGGAGAGTGGATGATAGGAGGATGATGCGTCCTTATGATTCCTCTTCAAGGAAACATACACACTGACACAAAGCAGTCAGGATGGATGCTATGTGCGAGACGATGGATCCGTGACGAAGCACAATAGCTCTGGGAGAGTCTTCGTGCTCGCTGGTGATTTCGGCAAGTCGGATGGCAGAGTAATCTGTGTGCATCTTTCATCCTGGATAAATCATAGAGAGTGTTTTTAGTTTAGTCTCTATGTATACGGCTTTCATCCTCCTCTTTCTCTCTTAAAATACCCCAGTATCGTGCAAGGCGACAGTTTGTGGCGGTCGTGATAGCGTGACTCGAACTCGTAGCGGGTGCAGAGCCAGCGGCAGAAGCAGCGATAAGTGATGCGCAGGTTCAGGCGCCTTTGCAGATCTTCGTAAAACATGGAGATCCGGGTAAAAAAGTCGTTTATCTGCTTTTGGGGGATTTTTCGTTTCCGGGGGGCTTGTGGTGAGGCAGCCTCTTCCTCCTTGGCTATCAGGTACCGCAGCACACGGATGTCTTTTTTTACCGTTTCTTCTTGTTCGTGCAGTCTTTGTTGTTTCTCTTCCTTCTTTCTTAGTGACTCTTTCAGGTCTTGAATGCTCTTTTTCATCTTACTTTGAGGTTTGCATGGGATGGCTGGATGCCAATGTTTGTTAAAATGACGTTAGGATCGGCAAAGATATACAAAAAGAGCATAGCATATCGTCCCGGGGATTGTTCTGCAAAGTCTCTTTAGATGTTTTTTGTAAAGATATAGATTCGGTTATCCGACTATTTACACAATTTATATTTAAAGAAGATTTGTAAACTAAAAACAAGGAATAAGATGAATGAAACATTAACAGTATTTATGATTTCGGAGATTGAAAGGCTCCGTGAAGAGGGACGTGAACCGGCCCGGCGTATCTACCATAATATGCTGCGTACGCTCAGGGAGAGTGCAGGAAAAGAGGAGATCGGATTTGAAGAGGTGACTCCGGTGTTTCTGGGCAAGTATGAACATTGGCTGCTGGGCAAGCGGTTGAGCTGGAACACGGTGTCTACTTACATGCGTGCCCTGCGTGCGGGCTACAACCGGGGGATGAAGGGGCGTCCGGGATATGTGACCGGGCTTTTCGACAAGGTATACACCGGTACGCGCTCCGACGTGAAGCGTGCCGTGGATGCCCGCACGGTGGGGCGCATGATCCGCATGTCGGGGTGTCCGGATGAATCGGCCTCGGCGAAGGCTGTGGACTGGTTTGTACTGATGTTTATGCTGCGGGGCATCCCGTTTGTCGATCTGGCACACTTGCGCAGGAGCAATCTTGACAAGGGGGTGTTGACCTACTGCCGGCATAAAACGGGGCAGGAGGTCAGCATTAGCGTGCCCCGTGAGGCGATGGAAATTATCAATAGGAGGATGGTTGAGAACTGCCATCCGAGTTATCTGTTGCCTATTTTGGGGCAGCCCCGCACCCGAAAGCGGCATACAAAGAAGGCATTGACTCCTTATCAGGAATACCAATATGCGTTGCGTAACCTGAACCGCCGGTTGGAACGGGTGTCGGTGGATTTGAGATTGGGCGGCAGGCTCAGTTCATACACTGCGCGCCACACGTGGGCCACGATTGCCTTTCATCAGGAGACGCCCGTGGGAGTGATCAGCCGTGGGCTGGGACACTCTTCGGTGAAAGTTACAGAAACTTACCTGAAACCTTTCGGTGATAAGGAAGTAGACCGGACAAACAGGAAGATACTCAACTATGTGCTGAATGCGGTTTGAAGGTAGAATGTATTGAAGGTATTACGCTTATAATCAGTAGAGTAGGTGGTCTGTTACTTTGTAGGTAACGGCATCGCTTTATTGCTGCAAAATTGGACATTATTTTTCACACAAACAAATAAAAAGGCAAGTTTTTATTTAAAAAGATAATTAATTTTAAAAAAGATGCATGCTTAGCATTAGTTTTCCCTATTTTCTCTTAAAAAAGCAATAAGAAGGGTTGTCCACGTTGGTGTAATTTAACGTGGATGAACATTTTATTGCCATCATCGGATGCCTTTTATTGTTTAAATCTAATTATTCGGTTTAGAACGCTGTCTGTTTCAGATCTTTGTTAAATGCCGTTACCTACAAAGTAACGGTCTTCACAAACAAAACAAAAAGTTATGCTTACAATTTTAACCCAGGAGGCTATCAGGGTGCTTCGTTACATCTATTACCGTGATGCCGGCATATCTTGTCCTCCTGATTCTTCCGATTGTGTTTTCCGGAATGTTTCTGTCCTCCTTCCCCTGTTGGAGCGCGGAGGGCTGATTCGCTGTATATGCCCGGAATCTCCCGATAGTCCCGTTTCTTATGAACTGTGCAAGCCTTTGGGCTCCATCGACCTGCTGTCCTTGTTGCTGATCCTGCACGAGGGGGTGTGTCCGGTTTCTCCGGATGTCGACGAGCAGCGTGTCTATGGCCGTTATGGGTCGGTGGCCTCCCGTATGGGGGTTGTCAACCAGATGATGCGCAGCATATTCAGCGAAATCCATTTGACAGAACTTTGTTTGTAAACCGTTTTTTAGAGATTGCCGCCATGAACAGAATTTTACTGCTGCTCGGATATATCCTTTTGCTCTCCGCACCGGTCTGCGGTCGGGGTGTCGGCACACGTGCGGTTTCGGACTGCGATTCGTTGCACACGTTCCGTTTTGTACAGGGGCGTGACGTTCTGTATGCCGACTATCAAGGCAACAATCACGAGCTGAAACGCCTGTTTGCCGCCGTCTCTTCTTTCCGTGGCCCTATCGCCGACGGGAAGATGCGTATCTATGTAGACGGCCATTGCACTTCGGGCGGGAGCGTACACGACAATCTTTGGCTGGCCTATGTGCGTAGCAGCCGTGTGAAGTCCGAACTGATCACCCGCAAGGGAATGAAAGAGGAGTATTTCGTGACTCACAACCATGCCGTATGCTATCCCGGCGAAGAGCGCGACGTGGTGATTGTCTGCCTGCGCGAGCCTGCGGGTGCGGATACTTTATCCGCCGCCCGCCGCAACTATGGCATGTATGCCTCCCGATATCCGCTTTTGCCTCCTGCGGTCCCATCTGCTCCGGACAACCGCCCGTGCCCGCCCCCCATTCTTTTTGTACCGGTCGGTCCGGCCGGTCATCCCGGTACGGTTGCGGGGTCGGGAGCAGAAAATCCGCGTCGGATGGTCTTCTCCCTGAAGACGAACCTTGCCGACTGGTCGGGGCTGACGGCGGAAGGCCGTCTGGGAGCTTTCAGGCCCAATCTGGCGCTGGAGCTTCACTTTGCCCGCCGTTGGTCTGTGATGGCCTCTGCGGCGTATTCAGACTGGAAAGGCGGGCGCGATCACCGTTTCTGGGGCGTCTCCGGCTACAGCCTCGAGCCCCGTTTGTGGCTGAAAGGTGACGGGCGTTACCGTTGGTTCTATCTGGGTGTCTACGGTCAGTCGGGCGATTTCGATTACCGTCCCTCGCCCGCAGGCGATACGGACGCCACAGGCAGAAGCCGCACCGGACGTTACCGGCATGCGGGACTCTCCGCAGGCGTGTATGTCCCCCTGTCCCGTCATTGGGGCATCGAGGCGGGAGTGCGCGGGGGATACCTCCATTCGTCCGCCAAGGCTTATGATAACGAACCTCCCCATGCATACTATCACCATCCGGCCTCCTTCGTCCGTTGGGGCCTGACGGGGATCAACCTGGGGCTGGGATATAGGTTTTAGAAATACAATGGGAATATGATACTCAAACTGAAATACATACTGAAAGCTGCCTTTCTTTCCCAGCTTCTCTTCTCGTGTACGGAGCGCTCGCTCGAACCGCGTCCGGAACCGGAGCCGGTTCCCATCCGTCTCTTTACGGGTATTCGTACCCGTGCGACGGTGGACGTTTTCGGCGATACCCCGGTGTGTGTCGCTTACGGTGTACGTACGGGACAGTACGACGGGAGCTGGGACGGCATTGCCACGGACAACGAGATCCGCCTGATGCCCGAACGCTACTATCCGTCGGACGGCTCGGCGCTCTATCTGCGGGGATACTATCCTCCGGCACCGCTGACGGCTGACGGGCGGCTGACTTACCGCCTGACGGGAGAAGAAGACCTGATGCTGACGGGCGAACAGAACGGATCGCTTTCCGCTCCTTTCGGGGAGTCCGACAGCCAATCGCTCCTGTATCGGCACTTGCTGACGCAACTGATCTTTACACTCACGGTAGAGGCCGAAGATACCGGGGCGCTCCGTGTGCGGTCGCTCCATCTTAACGGACTGACGGACGAGGTGACCCTCTCCCTGGCCGAAGAGTCGCTCTTGCCGGGTGAGCGCACGGTGAGCGTGCCCGTTTATGAAGCGGGCGAAGAGGCGGAGGGCCTTCCGTTTGACGGCAACAAGCTGACGCTGCCGGGCTATGTGCTGGTGCAGCCTTCCGCTACGCTGACCATCGACCTGGTGCTTTCGGTAGACGATGACCGGACACACGACCGCGAATACCGTGCCCTTCCCGTACGGTTCGAAGGCGGGGAGGGGGAAGGCGGAACGGCTTATACCGTCCGGGTGGAACTTCCCGATCCCGTCATTCCCGATCCGGTGGAGATTGTAGCTGTCGCTACGGTCGGACGGTGGCAGGAGGGCGACTCCGGCAGTGGGGAACTGGTGGACAATCGGTCTGCCGAAACAGAACAATAAACGCTTTTACTGACAATAAACATATTTATTAACTATAAAACTTTTAGAAAACAATGAAAACGAAACTAAGTGTGGCGGCTATGGCCCTTTTGCTGGCAAGCTGCTCAAGCAATGACAATGACCTTTTGCCCGAGAATCCGGTGAACGCGACTCCTATCCAAGTGTCGCAAAGCGTGCAGGGCATGGTGAAGACCCGCGCGGCGGTGGGCGTAGGCAGTGATGTGACGGCTACGGTGCTGGTGGCTGACGGTAGCAGTAACAATGCTGACGCCGCTGATTGGGCTAATTTTTCTCCGGTGCTTGCTAATGAAGTGAAGGAAGAAAACGGACAGAACAAACTGAAAACCCGTGCCACGGTTTCCACCGCCTCTTTCAAGGCGGGTTCTAAGGCCACGGTGTCACTCAACCCGATTCTTTATTACCATACGACTACCGGCACGAAGTCTTGGCTGGCGGCTGTGGCTCCTGCGGGAACGGTTAGCGGTACAACGGTGACGATTCCCCAAACAGACGGGGAGCAGGACGTGATGCTCGCCGATGCGGCGGAGGCCGGTAGCAGCAGTTCTGCAAGTAACCCTGAACTTACGTTCAAGCACCTGACCACCCAGCTCAACTTTGAGATGAAGGTCACCGCTCAAAATGGTGGCGAATGGACCGATAAAACCATCAGCTTAAAGAAAATCAGCGTGCGAAACGCACAGGTGCCTGTAGAGGTCAACGTAGCTCCGGCTTCGGGTAAGGCCGGTGTGAGCAAGTGGACGGATGCCGCTATGATGAATGTGGGCGGTATTTCCAGTGTGGCGCTGGGCGCAGACGCTGTGCGGGTAGGTAATCCGTTGATGATCCAGGCTTCGGGCCAAGTCGTAATCGATGCGGTGATCTCTGTGGGAGGCACTGATATCACTTTCAATAATGTGACAATCAAAAAGCAGGATAATACAACAAACCTGTCTACCGAGGCCGGTAAGTCACACCTGATCACCCTGAACGTGACCGAGCCTCTGACTCCGGCGGATGCTACGAAGATGACCGTAACTGCCACTGTAACCGATTGGGTAGCGGGTGATGCCGGCAATGCCGATCTGAACTGATTCACATAAAATGTCTGCCATGATCATGAAACGCCATATTTCGCTTTTTGTCTTTTTCTGCCTGCCGGGAGTTTTCCTGGCAGGTTGCTCCGATGCGGACCGTTCCTCGCTGATGGGTGAGGAGGAGGTTCCGGTGGAGCTTTCCGCTCTGGAGGGCGATGTGTCGTCGAGGGCGGCGGTCTCGGCAGGCAGCAAGCCTCAGGCGGAGTTTGAGGCCGCCATGGTATTTTCCCGAACCGGGGGAGACTACACCACTCCGGTGGTTGCCGCCGAAGAGGGTGTCTGGAAAGGAACTGTCGGGACCAACGGTGAAGTCAGTTGGGGCAATGCCGGTAAGGCAGCGCCCATTTATCCCCGTTGGGGAGCTTGGCTCTATCTGGTAAGCTACGCCCCCTATGCCGAGCCGGATAAAGCCGCTTCGGGCAGTGGAACGGGCACTTATGCCGGTACGGTTTCCTTTGTGCTCACAGGGCAGACCGATCTGCTTTACGCTTCTCAGATACAGGGAAACCGCTGGGCGGACGGGCACTTTCTTTCACTGGTGTTCGACCATCAATTGACGCAACTCTCTTTTCAAGCGAAGAAGACGCTTCAAAACGGGGTGTCGGTATGGGTGAAGAGTATCACGGTGAAGGAGGCGAAACCGCTTGCTTCGTTGAAGCTGGCTACGGGAGAGGTGACGTTCTTCACCACAACCGAACATCCCCAGGGACTGACGGTGGATCTTACGCAGAACGGAATCAACGGAGCCGGGCAAGGAACGGAAGTGACCGGCCAGACTCCGGTATCTGTGGGGCAACTTTTACTCCCTCCGTTGGAAGCCGGCGGAAGCAACGGCAATGGAGGCGGAAGCAACACGTATACGCTGAAAGTAGAAACATCAATAGGTACATTCGATAATGTGTCGCTTACGTTCGGTGATTCCAACGCAAGCGGGAAAAATCCGTTGCAGGCGGGCATGTCACATGTAGTGACGCTGAACATCGGCGACCATGAACTGGGAATCACTTCGGTAACGGTGCAGGCGTGGGCTCCGGTGACTGTTGACGGCACTTTGGATGCGGATTAGATACATGAATTTAAAAAAAGATAAAACGAACATGATGATTAACCAAACGAAATATCATTGGCTTATGGCCCTTCCGGCATTGCTGTTGGCTGTCGGATGCAGTGAAAGCATCTTGCCCGAAGGACAGGATACCGGGGTGGCGGAATTGCAGGTGTCGCCACAGGTGGTGTTGACACGCGGCGCGATAGATGCCGGCTCGGATGCATCGGCTGTAGGGAATGCATTAGGAAGCATCGCGGTGTATGCCAACAGCACAACGACGAATAAGAAGACGAATAACTATGGGTTGTACACTTACAGCTCTTCGGCATGGGGCAACAGCGCGACCGATAAAATCTATCTTTCGGCGGAAGAGGCTACGATCTATGCGCATTATCCGGCGTATCAACCGGGTAGTAATGGTGAATTTCAGAGTGGCAGTACTGCGCTGAAGGCCAGTGGTTCAAGTGGTGAATACACTGATAATTCCACGATCAATATCTCTGTATTTCCGGGGAAGAGCGGAGACGCTGATGCCAAGATCGACTTTCAATCCACTGACAATTCGGAGAGTAACTCCTCCGGTAGCGCTAAGATCCTCGCAGCCTCCGGAGAGGTGGACTATATGTATGCCGATCAGAGTACTGCGGTGAAAGCCAGCTATAAAAACGGTGATACGAATAAAACCGGAAAGGTGACGCTCGCCATGAAGCACGCCCTTGCGATGGTCAGCTTCCGGGTATATGCGGATCATACCTATAAAAATACCGGTGCATTCACCAAACTGGTATTAGCCAATAAAAGTGGAAATACAACATTAAATAATGGAGCTAGCCCTACCATGAAAATTAAGGATGGTACGATCACTTCAGGTAGCTCTCCGGCGGCAGTGACCTATACACGTGATATAGCAAACTATGAGTTGCCCAAAGCAGCGAGTAGCGATGCTTCTGCTGCAACCACCGCCAAAAATAACGCCAGGAAAGCCAGTATCCTCGTCCTGCCTGAAAACACGGCCGATAAGTCGACCGTGGAAGCTACGCTGACGATTGACAACCAGGATTATAAAGTCGCCCTGCCTGGTAGCAACAGTGCATGGGAGGCCGGAAAGAATTACCTGTACACCGTCAAGCTCAGTGGCTCCGAACTCGTCATTTCGAGTGTGACCGTGACGGAATGGACAACGGTTGCTTCAAGCACAGATCTGGATATAAAGTGATAGAAGAAAAACTCAACAAGATAATAGATGAAGAACGTATTCATTCTTTTGCTCCTTGGGACCGCATCCCTGTTTTGCATAGCCTGTTCCGGTGAGAACTCCGTTCTCACCGACGGCGATGCCGTCCTCTTGCAGCCCGGTGTTCATGCCGGTGCCACGCTCGCCTCCACCCGTAGCATGATCAACGATGTTGGTACGGGTGCAGACCGGATCAGCACCATTGGCATCTACCTCGCCGCTGCGGACGGCAGTCTCTATCCGGGCAGCAACGCCGGGGGAGCGACCTTCACGAAAGCGGCTTCCGGTACCAATTGGACGAGCACTCCTTCTACCTACGTCAGCCTTGCAAAAGCAACGGTCTATGCCTGGGCACCCGCTGCGACAGCCTTGAAGAGCGATGGCGGCAGTGGTAGCGGAGGCAACAGTGGTAGCGGCAGCGGTGGCAGCAGCAGTACTGTCTTGCCTGCTCTCCCCGTTAGCGTGCCTGCCGGGCAAACCTTCGACGGAGGAAATACCTACGACTGCTCTACCACCGATTATCTTTACGGTTCCGGCAGCGCTACCGTAGGTTCGGCTACGGCGGTTACCGCCAACAGCCTGTCTGCTTCGCCGACCCTCTATCTGCAACACGCCTTGTCGCAAGTCGTGTTCCGCATTCAGAACGCGAACGACCGCACCCCGGATCCGACATACGATTATGTAAAGAAGATTAAGCTTACGGCAGCGGGCGACGCTACTCCTTTCTACTGTACGACTGCTTCCGGATCGGCCGGCACGATGTCCCTGACGGATGGCGCTTTGTCCGGACTGGCCGCGGTGGGTGAAATCTCTTTTACCCCATCGGCCCATCCGCAACAGGTCGGCACCTCGGGCCCCGTTACAGTGGCCTACGGGCTGGTGGCTCCGAAGGTTGAGGCAACTTCGGGCACGCAGGTGACGTTGACGCTGACACTGGGTGAACAAAGCTCGGACGTTACCGAACGGGATCTTACCCTCTCGACCGATGCCTTCAACCCGGCATGGCAGAAAGGATACCGCTACGTCTATACCTTGACGCTCGGCGAACGGGGAATCAGCCTGCAACCTGTCGATATAAAAGGGTGGACGGAAGTTTCCGAGGAGAGTAATGACGTAGATCCCGGCTGGCAATGAAACAAATGGTTCAGAACAATAAATGGTTCAGAATGACAAATGATTCAGAATGACAAATGACAAATGATTCAGAATGAATGATTCAGTATGAAAACAGATAGATTATACCAAACGGTTTTAGGCTGCCTGCTGCTTACCGCAGGCTGTTCGGACAATGCGCTGACCCCTTCGTTGCCCGAAGGGACTCCGCTTACGGTGTCCGCCGCGATCTGCGCTTCCGGTGAAGGCCGGGAGTCTGAGACCCGGGCGGCCGTGGCAGCCGGGACCCGTGCCGTGGCAGCCGACAACGGTTACGACCGCAGCACCTTTGCCGCAGGTGACAAAATCCGTATCATCCGCTCGCGGAACGGCTCGTCATCCACTCCGGTGGACTATACCTTGAACTCCGCTTCTTCCGGCAGCAGTACGGGCGAGTGGAAACCTTCGGTGACGGGTACGGAGCTGCTCGTTGAGTCCGGAGCCACCTACCAGGCGAGTTACCCTATCGAATACTCGGGTATCCGTGCCGACCAGCGAAAGGCGGACGGTGAGGACTACCGCCTGAGCAATCTGCTGGAGACCCCTGAGAAGGTGGCGATCGGCCGTGACGGAACCCTCTCCTTTACAGGCGAAAGCGCCTTTGTGCACAAAGGCGTGAAGCTGACCCTGAAATTTTCGGGAAAGCATACACTGTCCAAGGATTTTACGAGTATGACCGTAACCGGGAAGGGGCTTTACTCCGGAGGAGCAAGCAAGGATGAAACCGTCTACCTGTATCACCCCGGCGGTACAGGCGATGCGAAATATACCTGGCATGGCATTATCGCCCCGCTTACTTCCCAACAGTCGATACAGGTATCGGTGACGGATGCTAACGGAGTGGTCTATGACATCACCCTTATTTGCGCAAGGGCGGCGAACAGTCACTACACCTATACGCTCACCCTGAAAAATGATGTGCTGGTTCCCACCGGTCAGGAGATCAAAGAGTGGCAAAGCGGGGATTCGCATACAGGAACCTTAGTTGATGTAACTTAGTTTGATGTAATATTAGTTTGATGTAATATTAGTTGATGTAACCCCATGAAAAAGAAAAAGAATAGAATCCTATCGGTATCCGGGGCGGCTCTCTGCCTGTTCTTCCCGGTTCTGCTGGCCGCCTGCTCGCAAGAGGATGCTTTGCCCCGTCCGTTGGAAGTATCGGCGGAGGTGGGGAATCCCGCTACCCGTGCGACGGATGCGCATGCCGATGATTATGATAAAAGAGAATTTGTAGCGGGTGATGTCATCCGGATTACGGATGGCACGAAATCTGCCGACTACCAACGGGTGGTCACCGGCACAACCGGCACCTGGCAACCCGCAAGCGGACAAACAGCGCTTACCACTACCGGTAATGGTAGTGAAACGTTTACGGCTTCGTATCCTACGGCGTTCACCCGGATTCTAACCGATCAGCGCACAGCCACCAATTTCTGGCAAAGCAACCAGCTGACGGCTAAAGGAGTACTCGATGGCAATAAGGCTACGTTCTCGTTCGCTCCGGCAGCGGCGAAGGTGACTTTGGTGGTGAAGTATGGAAATGATTCAAAGCTTCCCGGCACGGCAAGCCTGGAGGGTACGGGGATTGCCACCGATGTCTCTACATCGGAGACGATCAACGCCTATGGCGCTTCGGCAGCGGGAACTTCCGCTCAGCAACATACGTATGTAGCCATCGTCAAGCCCGGCTCCCGAACGTTTGTGATCAAGGTGAAGGCCGGCGACAGCGGTGAAACGGAGAAGAGCTACACCGAGAAGGCGGCCCATACCTTGAAAGCCGGATACAACTACCAGTATAACTTTACGTCCACCAATGAATTGATCCTGAACGGTATCACCGTAGAACGATTCGTAGAGACAACGGAGACAGACGCGGGAAACGCCACTTAATGAAAAACAGATACGAAAACGGATATGAACCTACAAAAATACAATCAAATGAAGAAGCCGGCGAATCGCCTCTACATGGCGCTTGCCCTCGGAGCGGGGATATGCCTGACGGCTTCATGCGCCTCGGACGACGGATTCGCCACCGATGAAGGCGCGCTGGAATTGCAGCGGATCGAAGTGGAGGGAGAGGAGAGCGTCACCCGTGCGGAAGCAACCGCTATCACCGAGGTGGACGTGTATGCCACCACTACCGCATCAGCTACCAGTCCACATGCGGCGTATGGAGACAATCCACTGATGACATTCTCCTTGAAAGAAGGAGTCTGGACTCCGGACAAGCAGACGATCATGAACAACACTTCGGGTGATGCCTTGCTATACGCCTATTATCCTCCCGCAGCCATCCAAGCGTCCGGTGACGGTGAACATACGACGGCGGTGAACCTTCCGTCGTCATTGACTGATTTTCTCGCTACCGGGCAGGCCGATTATCTCTACGGTGTGGGTACGGATACGGGGACAGCCCCCGTCACGGCAACACCTTCCTCGAGAACCGTCAGCTTCAAGATGAAGCACGCGTTGGCCAAAGTCAGTTTCCGTATCGTGAAGTCGGCTTCGGCCACCGAAGCGTTAAAGCTGATACAGGTGGATGTGCTGAGCGGAACCAACCGTCTGCGGACAGGCATCGGGACGATGAACCTGAAAAGCGGATTGCTGAACAGTCTGTCGGATATTTCGACACTGACACTGGCGCAGGCGAGTGGCGTGGAGTTGAAGCTGAAAGAAAACCAGAAAGGACCGAACGTGACCTGCCTCGTGGCGCCGATGGCGAAAGAAGAAACGGTGCTCTCGTTCCGGCTCAAGGTATGTGTGGACGGAGAAGCTGCCGAGAAAGCGCATGCGTTTGAAACCCAATCGGTGACAGCGCAGTGGGAGGCGGGAAAGCATTATGTCTATCTGATTACGGTGGACAAAATGGGAGGTAAGCTGAGCTCGGTACAGATAGAGGACTGGAAAAACGATGCGAACCAGAACACGAGTATCGGGATTTAGGTGAAAACGATCCACTCCGTGTTACTCTGTGTACTCTGTGGTGAACTAAAACAAGAAACGATGAATAAAAGACTGAAACTTTGGATAGGGTGTTGCCTTTGCTTGCTGGGAGTGCCGGGACTGACAGGATGTTCGGAACAGGTTCCCGGGGAACCCGGCACGGAGGAGGGAGATCCGGTATCGCTCCGCTTCTCTCTTTACCGGGCGGAGGCGGACGAGGCTTCGACCCGTGCCGACGCGGCAACGGATATGGCGGATGGAAAGACTTTCTGTATCTATGCTTTCCCCGCAGGTGCGTCTACCACGACGACGGAACCGCTGGATCATAAAGTATATACGGTAAAGAGTGGAGTGGCTACGGGCGAACTCTATCTGTATCGCGGAACGTACGACCTTTATCTGGTATCGTACAACTCTTCGACGGAAGTGCCCGAACTGAAAACGGACGGTACGATTCTGGTGTCGAACGGAAAAGACTTTATGTACACCAGCCTGAAAGGGATTGTGGTGCAACCCAACCAAACGGGAGAAAACATGATGGACGTAGTGCTGCCGGCTCCCTTTAAACGCTTGGGAGCACAGATCAAAGTGAGTGTGGCGGCAGGTGACTTTCAGCCGGTTACTCCTACCAGTCTGGTGGTGAACTCCTTCGAGATGGGAGGACTCCGGGCGTCGTTGCCTTACACGTTGGGTGGTACTACCTGGGGGGCGGTGGCGAATGAAACGTTTGCCACTACTCAGTCCTTCACCGGATTCACGAATAATACAGCATCCCATGATATAAAGAAGTCACGAGAAAGTACACCGGTTGTGGTGCTTCCGGTAGACGGTTCGGCTATGATTTCTTTTAAAGTGAACCTGACGGTAGGCTATAATGATAACGGTGTAAGTAGAAAAACGACCAATACTTATCCGGCGGAGATCCAGAAGGTGTTGCTGCCGGGTATGACCTATATGTTCGCCTTTACACTGACTTTCTACGGCATACTCGACCCCGCTGACTTGACGTTGGCGATAGGCGAATATGAATCGACCGTAACGCTCGATTCGGATGAAATGGGAAAATAACCGGCATATTCATATACAATTATCATATTTAGAATCAGATCAAAACAGAATGGCAAAAAGACAATACATACGACGATGGACGGGCAAATGGGCACTCGGTTGCCTGCTGGCGGTTTCCGGCCTATGGACGGTTTCCGGCTTGCTGGCGGGATGCAGCGAGGAATCCGTAGAGACTTCCGAGGAGTTTCGATTAGTTCTGAAACTGCCTCCGGCACTGACGGTGGATACCCGCGGAACGATTAACCAGATCCCTGTTAACCGGATCTGGGTGCTGCAATACGTCACCGAGGGCGGAAAGTCAACGCTGAAGAACAAAGCTTTTTTTACGGTTCCGGATGATCAGGCTGGGAAGAATCCTCCTCCGACGATTGAGATTACAACCGGCGAAACTACTTTCACCCAAACGAAGAGTCGCTTCTATGTCATTGCCAATGCGGAAGAGTCGTTCTTGAAAGACTTCACCGGAACCGAAGCGGAACTGAAGGCGAAAACGGTGCCCTTTTCCGGTTATACCAACCAGCCGTCCCTGTTGACATCGGGGCCGCTGGAATATACGCCCGATCTTAATAAACAGGGTGTAATACCGCTGGTGGTTCCCTTGCGGCGGGCTTACGCCACGATTTCCTTGTCTTGGAATAAAAAGGGAGATCTGGCAGCCAAAGATAATCCGAGTAGTCTTGTCGTCAAGTCCGTCTCCCTCTACAATGTACCCGCGAATATGGCGCTCTATACGCGGGGAGGCGGAAGTATTAAAGATAAGTATCCTGCGGATAAGGATGGTTCTACGGCTATCACATCCACAACTGGAACTCAGATCACTACTGATTTGAGTCCGTCTTCTCCTTGCAAATTCTATATGCCGGAAAACTTACGGGGAATGGGGACAGCCGCCTCGTTTATGGAAAAGAGCATTCCGGCTAAAGGGCCGGACGGAACATTGGACTACTGTACGTACATCAAGCTGTCGGGTGAATATAAGTATGCAGGAGCATCGGCGCCTATCGGCGTGAACTATCTCCTGCATTTGGGCGGCAACCTGATGACTGACTACAACATCCGCAGAGATTACCTTTATAACCTCACCGTCAATATCAGTGGCGCCAACAGCGCCGATGTGCGTGTGACGATCACGGACGGCAACGTAGTGATGTTCGATGCTGTGGAGGTGCTTCCGGTGAACAATGTAGTTTTCAAATAAAAGACAGAAATGAACTTGATTCACCACAGATTACACCGATTTTCACAGATTAATACTGGATCTTCACAGATTAACACCGAATCTTTGATTCGATTAAACTTGATTATCAGTGAAATATAAATAATTAATCAGTGAAAATCCGTGTAATCTGTGGTGAACTTAAAACAAACATACCAATATGAAACATACTTCTAAAAATCTGTGGAAGCTACCGGTGCTTGTCTGCCTATTGGGCATGGCGGCTTGTGAAGAGCGGGTGGATGTCGTGCCGGTCGATGCGGACACAAAGCCCGTGGAGGTATCCCTGTGTTTCGGCTTTGCCGATGAAGAGGACGGGTATAACCTTTCTGCCTCTGCCGATACACGGGGGAGTGATTCCGGGCAAGGCGGTGCGTTCACTGCCCGGCCGGTGCCTGCCGTGCGGACCCGTGCAACGGAACCGAGTCATCCGGATGCGCTGTACCAGTTCTATTTGATGCAATATAAGGCTGACGGGACGCTGATGGGCAGTGTGCAATCCAAAGAGCAGATCACTGCGGGAACGGATTTCTCTACCCTGGTGACATTGACACCGGCCACGAACTGCCAGTTGGTAGTGATTGTCCGCGGGAAAGGAAATACGACCCCGAGTATCGGCGGCAGCCTCGCCAATGTGCAACAACAGGTGATGGACGCCGATCTTTTCAAAAAGACGATTCCCGCCGAAGGTTTTACGCAGGATGATATCAACAAGATGCCTTATATGCTCCATCTGCCGTGCGTGAACGTGACGAGCGATGGTAAACTTCAAAGTCCGGACGGGAGCTATGACGCCCGTCTGCTGCTCAGGCGGCTGGCAACACGGCTGACGGTGAACTGGGAAATAGATGCTGCGCTGAAAAACGCGGGCTATGCCCTGAAAGAGGTGAAGCTTTGCCAGATCCCCGCAGCCTTCCGGTTGCTTGCATCACCGGTGGAGACGCAGTGGGGTATGACCTATCCGTCCGAAGTAGTTGAGTTTATCGATTACTATCGGCTGACGAATGCCTCAGAGTTGGCGGCGGGAAAGAAGACCGTGTGGATACCTGCCAACGTGCGCGGCACTTCGGCGAAGGCCACTTCACCTTATTACCGTACAAAAGAGAATGCCCCCACCGCCGCATCGTATGTAGAACTGGTGGTGGACAATGCCGTCAAGAAAGAACGGCTCTATTATCGTGCTTACTTGGGCGGACAGGAATCAACGGACTTCAACCTCTATGAAAACAAGGATTACACGTGGAAACTTTCCGTCAAATCGACGGCTTACCAGACGGATAAACGCATTCAACTGCTGGATCAAAGTCCGGTGCAAAGCACCAATCTGGTGGAGACATCCAACTGCTTCATGATGAAACCCGGTACGAATATCTGTTTTAATCCGTATAAGCATGAAGCGAAGATGGATGGTTACAATAATCGGTTGAGTGGTTGGAATCCGAAACTGACAAATGGCTCGACATTGGCCGCTGATAAGCAAATAACGGATGTGAGATTACTTTGGCAGACGAAAGACGATGCTACATCGGGCGATTTGGTGATGGGGTATGCCATCAGTGGAGACGATCATTCGAATCTGGCGCATATCACTGACGGAGGTGATTTGCAAAAAGCCCGTATCCACGTCAAAGTGCCGGTGAGCAAAGGGGGGAATGCCATGATTGCCGCCTATTCCGGTAATAAAATAGTATGGAGCTGGCATCTCTGGATAACCGATTATGTACCGCAGGGGATTACTTCCTCTGTCACTTATGCTCAGGCACAACAGTTGACACAGAACGGAAGCGTGCATCAATATGCCACTACGGCTTTCAAAAGTGGTGGAACGCATGTCGGGAAGGTGGTTATGGACCGGAATCTGTGTGCCATGGCCGGAGGGTTTCCGGGTGAGAATGCTTCATTGCTGGATTTTGCAAAGCGGATAGGCTATTTGTACTGTTGGGGACGTAAAGATCCGTTTTTCGGATCAATCGATGGAACAACGAATGAATTTAATATACTTTATGATGAAGAGGGATACGGACAGCCTATGGGTACGGCCGCTTATTCCAGTATTACATTAGTAGGTGGTAATACGCTGGAATATGTCATTGAACATCCTGACGAGTTTATATTAGGTTCGTCCAGTGACAAAGGTCAGAAAAGGTGTTCTTGGTATAATTTGAATGAATCCTCTTCAGAACCTCAGTATTTGTATAATGACATCAAAACTCTTTATGATCCTTGTCCGGCAGGGTGGAAGACTCCCCATCGAACGATGTATGTGGGGTGGAATATAAATCAAGGGTATTGGTTTGATGAGGATGGGAAATTTAGAGCAACGGGGAATACTGCACATAAACGGGGCGGACGTCTATATAATGTATCCGGTGGGAATGGTGTACCTTCTCCTCGTACAAAAGATAATACGGCTTGGTTTCCGGCGACGGCATACCGGTCTTTTGATAAAGGAAAATTGGAATTTAATAGCGGTAATGCGGCCGGATACGAAGGGACAAATACGTTTGGACCGACCGGTAGTTTGTATCGGATGTATTATTCAACAATGTCAAAGGACAAGTTGAGTGAACCGGAGAATGGTTGGGGGACACTTGGTGAAACCAATCCATATCGATGTGTACAAGAATAATAATGATATGAAACAGACTTGGAAGAATAAATGGTTAATGCTCTTGGGAGGCATGACGCTTCTTGGAGGGTTGAGTGGATGTGAAGATCGTCCGGAGGGTGCTGTTCCTTTTCCTGAAGGTGAAGAGGTGACGGTATCGCTGGTCTTCGGCTTTGCCGAAGATTCAAATAATGAAGCGCCTCAACGGCTCGCCTCAACGGCTCGCCTCAACGGCTCGCCTCAACGGCTCGCCGTTAAAAACAGGTGCTGCCGCTTTTGATGTAACTCAGGCAGTGGACGCAGTTACCCGTAGCGTCCCGGCCGTTCCCGATAAGCTATATAATCTGGAGATACTTCAATACGATAGAAACGGGAATTATAAGGCTGGTAACAGTTATGGCACTGTAAACCTCGGCACCCATCTGGATGTGACGCTGAATGTGATGAATGACTGTCAATTGCTGGTGGTGGCACGTGGAAACAAGGATGCGGTAAAAACTTTAGTTGGTAAGAATCTGGAAGATACAGAAAGTACAAAGGGGGTAAAGAGTATGGATATAGATGCTTCGATAATCAATCAGATCGATCCTTCGACAGCAGACGCTATCAACGCCATGCCTTATGTGCTCCATCTGGAACATGTAAACGTGGTGACGGGAACTGACGGTAAGGCTGTCATTCAGAGTCCGGATGGCAGTTATGATACCCGCCTGTTGCTGAAACGCCTGGCTGCACGACTGACGGTGAGCTGGAACTACACCGTGAGCGGTTATGAACTGAAACAAGTCCTGTTGCAGAGCGTCCCGTTGAACTATACGCTGGTTCCCACAGCAGACTCGAATGGCACTTATCCCTCTATTCTGGACCAGTTTCATACAGTAGAGATCGATATGAGTAAAGGCAATTCTTATTCTTGCTGGATCCCGGCCAATGTACGCGGCGAATCTCCTGCGGCAAACTCCGATCTGCAACGCACGAAAGCGAACGCGCCGAAGGGAAGCTCTTTTCTGAACTTTGTAGCCGTGAATACCACGGATCCCAAAAAGAAACTGGATTATCGTGTGTACATCGGCGGGAAAACGTCCTCGGATTTCAGCCTGAACAATAATACGGAGTACAGCTATGTGGTGAGTTTTAGCCATACGGGTATCCCGACGAATGACAAACGTGTGACCTACATCGATCCCGTGCCCGCTTCGGAGAACAATGACAATCCGGTTCCGACGGCCAATTGCTTTATGGTGGCTCCCGGTGGGGGTTTCTGCTTCGACCCGTTGGCTTATCAGAGTGACGGAACAGAGAAAACGAATGAAACCTTGAAGGGCTGGTGCCAAGGGGGAGGCATCGTTAAGGTGAAACTTCTTTGGCAGACGAAAGAGGACGGGGACATCGGCGAGCCGGTGATGGGTATCGTCAACTCTGCTGAGGACCATACGAACATTGTAGACATCAAGCGTACGGACGGAAAGGCAGTGGGACAGAATCCCGTTACCGATAAGGGGCAATGCCGCATTTATTGCCGGGTGGCTCCGGGCACGACGGGCGGAAGCGGTGTGATTGCGGCTTATGATAGTAGTGATAACATACTGTGGAGCTGGCATGTGTGGGTGACGGATTATCATCCGGACGCTACGGGTAATGTGGATGTGCAGGAACCGTTGACTAAAAGAAAACTGAAGTTTACGTATGGCAACCATTCGGATCAACGGCCGATGATGGACCGGGATTTGGGGGCGATGGCAGGGTATGCAAAGGCTCCCACTTTGGATGTAGAGAAGTTTAAAGCGCATGGCTTTCAATATCAGTGGGGGAGAAAAGACCCGTATCCGAGCAGTTATTCGAATAAGCCGATTAAAACGGTGAATTTACCGGCAAAGATAACGGAACCGATAGTGGGTATCATGAGTTTATATGGGTCGGACGGGGTGAAGTTTTTACCATTCGATCCGTCATACAACGGACGAGCCGGTTATCAGACGGCATACCGGAATCCTTTGACTGCCTATAAACCGTCGGGAAGCCAGTATTGGTTCACAGATGATGTCACCAGTTCGATATCCGGTGCCTGGGCTACCGTTAAGACTGTGCATGATCCGTGTCCGGCGGGATGGCGGGTAGCGAAGGCGGAGGAGTATTACTCTTTGTTCAGTGATAAGGGGTATAATGGGACGTTGCCGAGCTATTCGACTAATAATATGAATATGAATAATTATAATACGCAAGGAGCCGATAAAGGTTTTGTATTGCGCTATGATGAGACGGATCAGTCGAAGACTACCTATTTCCGATTGTGTGGATATTATGCTGACAGAGTGTTTGTCCAAATAGGTTATTTCGATTTTATATGGTGTTGTAATTGTGCTAAAAATGGTAATACTTATCAGGCGAGGCATTTACAGTTGGTTTCTACAGCATCTGATCAACGGAGAGGTATCAATGGAATTAATAATGAAGGGACTTTGAGTGCGATGCTTCCTTTGCGCTGCATACAGGAAAAGGACTGACAGAGGAATCAATTTCGATCTTTGACATACTGGAATAACGGAAAACAATTGCTATCTTTGTGCATAATAGCGATGATCTAAAAATAAAGTGGATATGAATGTAGATTCTATGATCTCTCGTAAACTTCCGATTGGAATACAAAGTTTTGAGAAACTCCATACAGAGGGTTACTTCAGTAATTTGAACCAGTTGCAGGACATCAGCCTTCATCCGGCTTATACTACCCTGTGCGAACGGACAGACGTACGAGGAAACGATGGAAAAGTTTACCCGCCGATATGACGGTTATCACTTCAACTATCGCAACTGGGAGGGGATGTTCAATCCTTTCAGTGTGCTGAATATGCTCTCGACGGGTCGAAAACGGTACACGATCCTTGTCCGGCAGGCTGGCGTATACCCGCAGAAGCAGATCTAAAGGTGCTGGCCGGTTATAATAGCAGTATTCCAGCCACTGCGCTGTCAGATGGAGGAATGTTGCTGAAGTATGACGCAACGGAGAACCGCACTTATTTGAGGTTCACCGGATATCCGATAATATAATCGCGGTTGCTGGATAACAGGATTATGATGCGCACACCACCCGTTGTGTACAGGAATAGGAACTGATTACCACACAGTAACACAGAGTCGATCTTGTAGGGTACACTCCGTGTTACTCTGTGATGAAAGCATTAAAACAAATTGTCTTTTGAGCAAAATTCATCTTCAGTTGTTATTTACAGATATAAGATAATCCATACATAAAATTAATATCATGGAGAAGAATATTTTCAAACTGGACAATGAACAACTGAAAGGAATCGCACACGCATTCCGGGAGAAAGTGGAAGAGGGATTAAATAAGAATAATGCTGAAATACAATGTATTCCTACCTTTATTTTACCTAAGGCGACCGATGTTAAAGGTAAGGCTTTGGTTCTGGACCTGGGAGGTACCAACTATAGAGTGGCAATTGTCGATTTCTCAACCGAAAAGCCAATCATCTATCCCAATAATGGTTGGAAGAAGGATATGTCGATTATGAAGTCGCCCGGTTATACCCGTGAAGAGTTGTTCAAAGAGTTGGCCGACCTGATTGTTGAAATAAAGCGGGAAGAGGAAATGCCTATCGGTTATTGTTTTTCTTATCCGACCGAATCGATACCGGGAGGCGATGCAAGATTGCTTCGTTGGACCAAGGGGGTAGACATTCGGGAAATGGTGGGACAGTTTGTTGGGAAACCCTTACTCGACTACCTGAATGAAAAAAATAAAATCAGATTTACAGGAGTTAAAGTGCTGAATGACACGATTGCCAGTTTATTTGCCGGGCTTACCGACAAAAGCTATGATGCTTATATTGGCCTGATTGTAGGGACAGGTACAAATATGGCAACTTTTATTCCGTCTGACAAGATAACGAAGTTGGACCCGGAATGTCACGTACAAGGCTTGATTCCGGTCAATCTGGAATCGGGAAACTTTTATCCTCCCTTCCTGACTGCGGTGGACGATACTGTTGACGCAACTTCTGACAGTTTGGGTAAACAGCGTTTTGAGAAAGCGGTATCCGGCATGTATCTGGGAGATATCCTGAAAGCAGCTTTCCCTTTGGAAGAATTTGAAGAGAAATTTGATGCAAGGAAACTGACTGCTATTATGAATTATCCTGATATACACAAAGATATCTATGTTCAGGTAGCCCATTGGATCTATAACAGATCGGCCCAGCTCGTCGCTGCCTCTCTTGCCGGATTAATCGCATTGCTGAAATCGTATAATCGAGATATCCATCGGGTTTGTCTGATTGCCGAGGGCAGTCTTTTCTGGAGTGAAAGTCGGAAAGATAAAAACTATAATATCCTTGTAATGGAGAAATTGCAGGAACTTCTTCGTGAGCTTGAACTGGAAGATGTCGAAGTTCATATTAATAGTATGGATAATGCCAATCTGATAGGAACGGGGATTGCAGCATTATCCTGATTGTAGACAGTTTGTATTTGTCCTGATGAAATATTCATCGGGGCAAATACAAACAGTAAACCTCGCCCGTCGAGGTTAGTCTGACCGGGATGGACTTATTTTGCGTAGAGTGGATGCGCCCGGATCGGGCTTCTACATTGCAAAGAAAAATTGAGATGACGATGTTACCGGCCGGTAAATTAGCGATTATCTAATTTGAGACAGCTTTTTCGGGGCGAGGTGTTTTTTATTTCTGTTTAGAAATGCTCCATTGACCGTTCTTGCAACTGACGCTGATCGTATCGTTTTTCCATTGGTTGTCCGCACGTTCGAGCAGGATACTTCCTTCAGACTCGGGTGTGTAGAGTTCTGCTTGCACAGAGTCGGCAGCAAATACGATGTAAGTGGCGTAAGTAGCGTTGTCTTTTTGGGTTTCGCTGATTTTCAGTCCTGCTTCGAAGGGACGAATACAATCTTTTTTCACTTCACTCCATACGTATCCGGCAGAGCCGACGCAACCGTGTTCGTCTTTATCACTTCCCGGTATAACTGCTTCTTCAGTCTTTGCTTCGCTTGCGGTGTCCTGTCCGGCTTTATTGGATTTGCATGCCGAAAATGCTATTGCCGTGCAAAGCATGGCCGTCCATAAATAAGTTTTCTTCATAATAAAAGTTTTTTCCTTTCTATTAAACTTCATGTTTTGATAATTATATTCTATAAATGCAATAAACCTTGTATTACTGCTTGTATTATATTGCTTTTTTATTGTATTCGGTTTAAATTTTATTGAATGGGAAGGATCATAATAGAAATTGAAAAATAGAGATTGCTAACATTCAGTGGATTAACCTCAAAACAGGGTATGCTCTTGGTTGTTTGTCAGTCTAAGTTAAATCGGTCATAAAGGATCGATTTAACTTAGACAGGAACTTACTGTATGATTTTTCCTTCTTCGGTAATCAGAAGGATGGTTAGTTCTCCATTGGGGAGCAGCACATCGCAGTGGCGGTGGCATTGTTCGATCAACAGGGAACAGAAAGCCTGCAGTTCGGTTTCAGGAAGGATGTTCCAAAGTTCACGTGCCAGAATGATATGGTCGATTGCCTCTATGCTGGAGGGGGTACATCCACACCGTCGGGCAATTTCTTTGAGGAACTCCTTGTTCATGGTGACTTTCTTGCTGTGTGTGTCGAGGTGCCCTTCCGCCAGTTTCACAGCTTTACCCATCATCACTCCCAAGGTCAGCCGCGAGATGCCGAGTTCGGCTGCAATTCCGATCGTTTCGCCTATGAAATTGCCATAGTGTACAAAAGCCTGCGGCGGAAGTTCCGGATAGAGATTGCGAATATATTTTTCGCTTTTGGCTCCCGAATTGATGACAATGCGGCAAGCACCTGTAGCACGTGCCACTTCCATCTCCTTACGAATGGAACGGACGAAAGCTTCGGAAGAAAAGGGTTTCACAATACCGCTGGTACCGATGATGGAGATTCCGCCTACGACACCCAGCCGGGGGTTGAAAGTACGTGCGGCGACTTCTTCACCTCCGGGAACTGAGATGGTGACATGGATGGGAGCGTTTGGCAGGTATCGATAGTAGTACCGGATGCAATTCCTCAGATTGTCGATAATCATTTGCCTGGGAGTAGCGTTGATGGCCGGACCACCTACTTCGAGCCCGAGTCCCGGCAGGGTAACTGTTCCTACACCCGGGCCACCATGGAAGACGAACTCCCATGTTTCCGGAGTTTGTACAGGTGCGTTATTAGCCTGTTTCGCTTCTGCGAGGTTCAGGGTTAAAGTGGTTACAATCGGCAGCCCACTGGTCACATCGGGGTCGTCTCCTCCATCTTTGATGACGGTAGCGCTGACTTCAATTTTCTCGTCGGAGAATGTTCCGGATACGGATTGGCAAGGAATTTCAATCGTTTCGCCACTGGGAAGGACGGTATGGATATTCCGGTTAAAATCCTCGAGTATGGGATTTTTCAGTTTTCGAAAAGCAGCTATGGCAGCGGCTGCGGCACAACTCCCGGTAGTGAGTCCGCTACGCAATGGGAAGTAATCGGGCAGCATTTTCTCAAGGGTACGGCGGAGACTGTTTACTCCGTCTACTGTTATATCGTAATATTCTAATTCGGGATGGAGAAGGATGTAAGGAGTTGCCCCATATTCCAGGATCATGTCTTTCTTTTCGGTGAATCCTCCGGACTTCCCACTCTCTTTCAGGACGACTGCCTGGGGAGACAGTTCTTGCAGGAGTTGGGGCAGATTCTCCGTTTCGGGATGATAGTACACCAGATGATCTTCCGGGAATCCGGCTTGACGGGCTATTTCACGGGAGCTGTCACGGTCGAGAATACGGAAGTAACATTCATACTTCTTCTTGGTCCATAAAGATTTGAATCGGGCGATGGACTGGACGCCTGTCAGGAAAAGAAATCTGTGACCCTCTTTTTCTTTCTTCAACTCGCGCAACAGATCCCGATTGTCATATTCAAATTTAAAAGGCAAATCATCAGGGTCGCAGTTGTCTTCGAAAATCGGGTTGAGGTAAGAGCGGTCGTAAATGCGTTCGTATCGAATGCAGGGAATGCCGAGATCATGCGCAACATCGGTTACTGTATCATGCAGCTTTTCGGCAAAGGGGTGGGCGGCATCTATCAAAAGGCGAATGTCGTTTTGGCGACAGAAAGCTTTCAGGGTTCTCCGGGTCATGGCGCCGCTCAGGCGTATGCCATGATGCAGGTAGATATCCTGTTCGTCACCTTTGGTTGAGTAATAATAAGGTTTCCCGGCTTCTTCGATTACATTGACGGCAGCCCGTCCTTCAGTGGTTCCTCCAAATATAAGTATCATGATTATTTACGGAATAAGTGTTTAAATTGGTGAGAATATAGTCGTGACAGTCCTTCCCGATTATCGATGGCATCGCCTACGACAATCATGGTAGTCAGAGTCAGATGGTTTTCGTTTACGATCTTAGCTAAATCCTGTAATTGTCCGCGAAAGATGCGTTCGTCTTTCCAGGTCAGATGATAACAGGCAGCTACAGGTGTAGTGGGCGGATAGTGCTCGAGGAGCTCTCGCTGAACCTGATCGACTACGCCTGCGCTGAGGAAGATGCACATGGTGCTTTGCGAACGTGCCAGCAGGCTGAGTTTCTCTTTCTCGGGCATCGGTGTACGACCTTCACCGCGAGTGAGGATGATGGTCTGTACCCTCTCCGGAATGGTGAATTGGGATTGGAGAGCAGCGGCGGCAGCCTGAAATGAAGAGATCCCCGGAGTGATGTGGTAATGCATACCATATTGGTCGAAGAAATTCATTTGCTCCTGGATGGCACCATAGATACAAGGGTCGCCTGTATGCAGACGGACTACCAACTGTCCACGGTCATAAAACTCTTTCATCAAGGCAAATTGCTCTTCGAGAGTCATGGAAGCCGAACTGCGTATGGTAGCACCGGCTTTGGCACATTCTGTCAGTTCGCGGGGGACGAGACTGCCGGCATAAAGTATCAGGTCGGCTTCTTCGAGAAAGCGACGTCCGCGTACGGAGATCAGCTCCGGATCGCCGGGACCGGCTCCGACAATTTCGATGTGCCCCTGACGTACGGAGGCGGCGTCCATGGCGATGGCTACAGTAAAGTTAGCGCCTTTTTGTTTGGGCAGGAGTAAGGGACCGCCTCCGGAAGAGAGTAGGGCAGAGGCTTCGGATACACTGGGAGTACCCATGTGCTTGTTGACCACTTCACTTGGAGTGGGCACCTCTATTTTGCTGAGTTGACTGGCGGTGTAAAGCCGGGTCTGATAAGCCTCTGCAAGTAGTTTGAGCACCGGTTCGTCTTTTTTTTCTTCAATGGAAGATACGGTACGTATGGCAAGAGGGATCATGTTGGCTTGCACCACAACATCCATCAGATGGGTAATGACGGTATCCACCGGATGGGCATCGCGGGCCAGTCCGACTCCCATATGCAATACCGGTGGGACGTAGTAGAGTGCCGGAGTGTCGGAGGTGTTGTAAATGAATGGAGTGACAAGCAGGAGTAAGTCATATTTCCGGAGATCCATATCCTCAAATTTGTAGAATACATCGACGTGAGGAGGCAAGGTATGTTCCAACTGTGTTGTGCCTTCGTCGCGAATGTCGAGTAATAGAGCTGTTGGTTTGCAATCTACAAAGAGTGTGATCAGATGATTCATATCCGATGATTCGGCCGGGACTGTTTGCCAACCGTATTTTTTGCCAAGAGTATCGAGGGCCCAAAGACCGGTACGGTCACTCCGGGTGGTAATCACAGGTTCGGCTCCCAGAATGCTTGCCACATACCGGGTCAGTCCGTTGGCTCCACCAATATGTCCGGACAGGACAGAGACAGCATAACGTCCTGTGCTGTCTACACAGACAACGGCGGGATCTTTATGCTTGTCTTCAATATGGGGAGCAATGGCACGGATACAAATTCCCATAGCTCCAATGAAGATAATAGCATCGAATTTATGGAATATCTCAGGAACGGCCTCCTGAAGGTTGGAAATAGAGTGGCAATCTGTGTCTGTGCCGGTAGAAAAGATCTCTGATTCGGGAAGTTCCTGTTCCAGTGTCTTGGCCAGTGCTATGCCGGCTTCTGATATGACAATAATGGCTGTTTTCATATATTTTTATAGATAAGGAGAGTCCGGAGCTGAAGCCACCAGGATCTCTATTGGATTATATTCATTTATTGCGACTCTTGTTCCGCCGAGAAAACAAAGTCCGGATTCGTTGGCGGCTTCGATGAAATGCGTTTTACTTTCTTCGGATACGGAGTTGAAAACGATGCGTGCTCCGGGAAGAAGCTTATGCCGGACCCGGGATATGATTTCTTTCAGCCGTCCGCCATGTCCGCCGATAAAAACTGCATCAGGACAGGGATAAATGGCGGTATCTGTTTCAAGAAAGTCACCGATGACAGTGGTAATGCCCGGAGTACCGAAACGCCGGCTGTTGATTTCCATCAGTCGCTTGCCTTCGGGGCGGATCTCAAAAGATGTGACATGCAGATGGGGAAATTGTAATCGGGCTTCGATAGAGACGGAGCCGGTGCAGAAGCCGATATCCCAGAAAGAAGTCCGTCGGTTTAGTTCCAAGGCACTCAAGGTGAGCAGGCGGATAGGGGCTTTGGTGATCATCCGGGCACGTCCGTCAAGCAGTTCGAATGCTTCGTCGGGGATGCCGAAGAAGCGAGGGGAGAGTATTCCTCCGTTTACAGATTGCAGTCCGTCACCTGTAGTTAAAATCAGGCAATTGGGATATTCAAATGTTTCTGCGGCTGCCTCTTCAAGCGTCATCCGTCGAATCAGTTCTTTTGCCGGATGTCCCAGATGTTCACCTATGTACATGGTATAATCGTTGTAACCATAGTCCAGCATCCGGCTTGCAATGGTAGCAGGCGTATGTTCGCGATCGGTGAGGATTCCCATCTTGGGAGTACGTTCTATCAATGCACGATCAAATCCATGCCATGGGCGTCCGGTAAGGGAGATGGTGCGCATATCATCGTAGGGCATCACTAATCGGTGTGCCAGCGTTTGCAAAGAGTTAAAAGAGGGATAGAGCCGAATCTCCGCATCGGGCAGACGTCGGCGGATCGTGTTGGCAAAGCCGAAAAAGATAGGGTCACCCGAAGCAAAGACAATGATATGGGGATGTCCTGCATAACGGGCGAATACCTGGTCGAGAGGAACGGTGATGTCGATCCACTTTGCTCCGGCAGGGAGCAGTGGGGCAACAATGTCGTGATGGCGCGCTCCTCCTGAAAAGACACATCCTTGGCCTATCAATGCCTTGACGGAAGGTGAAAGGTAAGGCGAAGGACTGTCGTCGAGACCTATAACGGTGAAAAGGTTATGGGGTGTACCCTCTTCCGCTCTCTTCCCGACAGGGAGAGAAGAAAGAGTAGGTCGGGTTGTTTCTGAGGTCTTCATTCTTTTTATATAATGAACGATTCTAATAAATAAAACGTTTGTATACCGGTCGTCTGCTATACGTCTCTTCCGGGTCTGAGTTGTTCCGCATCGGGATAGCAAAGAATGGCATTTACCAGGGTGGCAGCCAGATTACTTCCGCCCTTGCGTCCTTCCACAATCAGTTTGGGGATGCGGGTGAAGGACTTTGTCATGTGTTTTGACTCTTCTACATGGACAAACCCTACGGGAGCGGCTACAATACCTGCCGGTTGCGCTTTCTCTTTCCGGATCAGATCACAAAGTTCCATCAGTGCTGTGGGGGCATTACCAAAGACAAAGAGTGCATCGGGATGTTCTTCCACAGCCAGGCGGATGCCCGCTTGTGTACGGGTGATCCCCTTTGAAGTTGCCATTTCGGCTACTCTTTCATCGTTCAAGTAACATTTCACTTCTACACCCAGACGCTGCAATGCACCTTTACGGATGCCGGAAGCTGCCATCGTTACATCTGTTACAATAGTCCGCAGACTTCCTGTGCGGATGGCGTCATAGAGAGAGGCCACAGCATTGGGATCAGTGTAAAGCAAACGTTCCATCTCGAAGTCGGCTGTCGTATGGATAGCATGCAATAAGGCCCATTTCCGGTCGAGTGGAATATCACGGTTCTTCAATTCCGTCTCGATGGTGCGGAAACTGCGTATCATGATGTCTTGTCCGATACCGGTTGCTTCACTGCGTGTTTCGCGATAGTATCCCCGTGGAGTAATTATGTTTTGGTTAAATGTATATGTTTGTGAGTTACCAATCAGAACGACCGTAAACATATCCACAGTTTCCGGATCGAATGCGGCGAGAGTGGTGATGTGTATTTCCTGTTCTTCACGACCAGCCTGCCGAACATAGCCTACAGGGGTTTCCGGTGAGCGTCCTTCGCGCAGAAAGATTTCGCGCAGACGATAAATTTGCCAATAGCGCCCATCACTCTTGGGATTGTATACAGCCGTCACAAAGTCGGCCTGGGCTGCAGCGAGGATACGGCGCTCGATACGTTCCCATGGTGTCATCAGGTCTGATAGAGAGATGACACAGAAGTCATGCCCGATCGGTGCACCAAGTAGTGAGGCCGCTTTCTGGAAAGCGCTGATTCCCGGTAAGGCAATGATCTCTACGTTACTCTGACGTTCGCGTTTCATTTCGTAAATCAAGGGTGTCATGCCATAGATACCGGCATCTCCGGAGCTAATGACACAAACGGTCTTTCCTTGTTCGGCATATTCGAAAGCCTGTTCGGCGCGGGCACGTTCGCGTTTCATCCCGGTGTCGATACACTCGGCGTCCGGACGGACAAAATCACGTATAAAACGGAAATAATATTTATATCCCACCACTACATCTGCTTCGCGTACAGCGGCGAGCACGGCGGGAGTGATATCTTGTTCGCTTCCCGGCCCAATGCCGGCTACGATAATTTTGGATTGTTTCATAATGATAATCTATAGTGAAATTCTTGGATTCATTTCCGGCTTGAACTATACCTATACCGGCTTGAACGGCAAAGATACGGATTAATCCTTTTTCTGCCCTTTATTCAGGGACATAAATGATCTTTCCATTCTCGAGTTCATAGGCTACACCTGTTGTTATCTTCTTGTTTTCTTTCTGCATTTTCGTTCGATATATCTCACTCCGAGTACAACTCCGCTTAATGAACAAACCGTACCGCCAAGCAGCAATACCCACAGTACACTTTTACGAAGTGTAGGAGAGGAGTTCAGCCCTTGTATGCGTAGTCTGTGCAAAGCGGTATACATCCAGTATTTCCAACGGGCAGTGCTATTGACGTATCGGACTGTGGCTGTTTCCGGATGAATGTAATAACAACTGTGGTCGGGATCGTCTACTGTGATTTTCCATACCGGTAATAAACTGCGGTCGCGATACATCCTACTCATGTCGCGGTAGTAAGTTTCGAATTTATCAATCAATTCGATTTTCAGATGGATGCTGTCCCCATGGATTGTCCTTACTGCGTCAGTAACCTGTTTTTCGTCCAAATTCAACGGATGGGGCAGAGAGTCGGAGGCATCGATGTACAGATCTCCTTCACTCCGTTTTACTATGTAGTAGGGTTTTGAACGGAAATTACTCCATTCCACCTGGCGTACGTCCGGATATTCGGTTAGTATTTGCCGATAATCCAATAGATACTGATCCGGTTTGGGTGCTCCCTTCTTTATTTCCCGTGTGGGGTTCCTGTCCAATACCGGTTTGCTGATCCATGCCGGCACTTCCGCCAGTGACATCATACCGCTGAAACAGAATGTCAGAACAAAAAGTCCAAAAACAATTCCCGTTACATAATGCCAGTGATACCACTTTTTACGATAGGGTGAGAATTTTCCTTTTTGCTTTCGTGATCGACGCCATACATCAATACCTACCCACAATCCGGCAATAGTCATCAGGCATCCGATACCGGATAACCAGATTACCGTAATGCTCCATAAAGCGGCATCTTGGCGGAGCCAAGTAAAATAAACCCAATGAGGAATGGCTCCCAGCCATGCCCAGAAACGTTCGTTACGGGTAGTGAACTGCAAGACTTCTCCGCTTTGCGAACCAATGTATAGCTGGTGCTTTTCTGTGTCGGCAAAGTGAAATTTATAGATGGGAAACTCTCTTTTCAGACCGCCGAAGGGTATCCATTGATCCAGTCGGTTCAAAGTATCGATTCTGTCTATCGGTGCGTTACACCATAGAGAGGCTACCCGGTGGATGCGGCTTCCGTCTATAACCGGAAGTGCCTGAACGGAGTCGGCCGGAAGATTGTGTTCACCTTTGTCCGTACGGATATGGAATATGGTTTGTCCGAGGTATCGGTCTAAACGGATTCCCTTAACTTTTTCTCCTTCGGGCAGGCGAGAAGTAATTTCACTGACAGAAGGCAGAGAAGGAGACAGAGGCTCCAGCTTTTCTAATTTTTCAGCTTGTGATGCACGTGGAAATCCGTGGTACATCATGACAAAAGCCGATAGGAACCAAACTAAAAACAGGATACTGAGCAGTGTGCCCAGTACCCTGTGAATGGTATACATGAATTTCGTGATCATCATTATAAAGTATAAGATGCGGAAAGCATGAAGTTACGAGGCATGCTTGGTATTAACTGATTACCAAGTGCCTGATTACAGTATTCTTTATTGAACAGATTATTGATGTTGACTCCCAGGCGCACATTGCTCTTTAATGTATAAGAGAAACCGAGGTCGGTCAGCCAGTAAGCATCGAACGAGCTCGTATTATCCGAGTTGCGGTATACTTTGTCCTGAAAACTGGTAGAAAAGTTTACTCCCAGTCCCTTTAACACGCCTTTGGATACGGTGTAAGCGCCAAAAGCATAGAATGTGTTTTTAGGAATGTAGGCATATTGTTTGCCTTTGCTTGAAGTGGTCGGCATATAAGGGTTGTCGGCTAAATCGCGTACCTTTGCATCGGTATATCCGTATCCGGCGCTCATCGACAAGTTGTAGATGGGACTCCAGGTAATGTCAATATCGAATCCTTTGGAATCCATTCTGCCTACTTGTCCCACAACTTTCTTGTCCAGTTCTACGCCGTTGGCAATATCGCCTTTGTTGGCAAGAGTCTGGCGGATATTATCCTTATTGATATAGAACAAACTTACGTTAGTCTGCAATGTACGTGTGATCTCGTATCGTGCACCCACTTCTACCTGGAAACCTTTCTCCGGCTTGAATACCTCTTTACCATTTACGGGAGTGAACTCTTTTCCATCCTTGTCGATATAAATGGTGTTAGCGTCATAAAATGCGCGGATAGGCTTGAAGTAAGTACCGTATGAACCGTAAACAGATAGTTTTTCAATAGGCAGATATACCAATCCGGCACGGAAGGTGAAGGCACCATTGGTTATTTTATTATAAGCATCGTCATCCGGTTTATCATAATGGCGTCCTCCATCACTGGTGTTCAGGTTAGCAGTCTTATACATAAAAAGATCGTAACGTCCGGCCAGCATCATTTTCAGTTTATCACTGAATTCCACCAAGTCTTGCAGATAAAATCCGTGGGTAAATGTTTTCTGTGCAGTAACAAATCTGAAAGGAGCTTCCATCCAACCAATGCTGTGAGGGTTGTATACCGAGCCATGTCCTGTGGTTCCGGGACCGGTGGCTCCGGTGCTTCCATTGCCATAGGCCATATAAGAGTCACGCATCAAGGATACAAAAGAATAACCGCCCAAATAGTTGTGTGCAACGTCTCCCGTATAGAACTTTCCGCTTGCCTCCAATTGATTGTTCACAGTTTTAGCGATATGTGAAAAGCGTAGCGGGTAACTGTAGTAGATGGAGTCCAGGCAGATATACTTTTTGGTATCATTGCCCTGTTTGTCTTTGGTCATGTAATAATGATCATAGATGGGACGGTCGCTTGTGAGGTAGTCCAGTGATTCGGTACCGAAGTAGTCTATGTCGTCATAGGTATAAGACAATTTCTCCATCAATTTGAAAGCTTCGCTGAATGTGTGCTTATACATGGCAGAAGCATTGAATCCACGGTTGTACATAAAGTCCGATTCACTGTTGTAGCGGGCTTTCTTGTTCAGTCCGGGCAGGGCATCTCCCTTACTCAGATATTTGCTGCCGTCTGTGGCTGAGAGGATGTCATAAGACATTGTGGGAGGTAAACCGATTTCTGTCGGATAGAAATCGCGGTTAGCTCCGATACGGATATCCAATTCGTCATTTTCTGTCAAATGCCCTCCTAAGGCCAGATAGCCGGAGAGACGTTTGGTAGCATTGCTTCTCCATCCTTCCTGATCCTGCCAATTGACGCTGGCACGGTAGTTCAATGGTCCTATCAGTTTACCGCCCAAAGCCATTGTGGCCTGCTTGTTATAGTAACTGCCATAAGCCAGGCGGGCATAGACACTTTGCTTGCTTACAGGAGCCTTGCGGACAATATTAAGGACACCACCCACAGCGGATTGTCCGTAGAGTACTGAAGCCGGACCTTTTAACAGTTCGATGCTTTCCACAGCCGATAAGTCCATGAACGGATAAGAGTTGTCAATAGACGAGCGTTCGTCACGTACTCCGTCTACCATGATTACAGAATTATCGAATCCACGGATTGAGAATTGGGTAAACGCTCCGTAAGAGGTACGAAAGCGCACACCGGGAAGGAAGCGGGAGGCTTCCTGTATATCCCGGATGTTTCGTTTCTCAAGCATTCCGGAAGTAATGGAGTTGGTTGAAATAGGAATGAACTTTGCCGGAACATCCAGTTTCAAAGCATCGGTCTTGCGTCTGTAGTTGGTTGCCACTACTACTTCGTTGATTGAAAATACAGAATCGTTGAAGTTAGTATATTCTTTATTTTTCTGTTGTGCCTGTGAGGGAAGTAATAGAGCACTCCCCAATGCAGCTAATATGATTCTTTTCATTCGTCTTTGTCTTTTGCATATTTGGCTTTTTTCTTCATTATATCCACCATTTTATGCTTTAGTATAAATTGGGCATGATCGATAAACAGTTGCTGGATGGCGGGTATTTCGCCCAACCCCTGCATACGTACATCTACTTTCAAACCTTCTTTTTCAAGGGCTTCTTTCCAGTCGACGGCTATATCGTTATTGGCGTGATCACCTGCCACAAACATGAACGGAACCAGCGTAACCTGTTTCGTTTTGTTATCTTTGAGTTGCTGAAGCATGGTGTCGAAAGTAGGATAACCCTCGATAGTGCCTACATGAAAGTTTTTCAATCCTTTGGCTTTCAGCATGTAGTCGATCATTGCATAAGTGGCAGTACTGGGAGTGTAGGTTCCATGACCCACAAGTACTACACTTCCTTTTTCCGGTTTGCCTGCACCGAGGATATCTACTACTGCCTCAGCATCTTCTACCGAATAGAGCAGCGGGTTACCTACCCGGATCTCTTTAAAAAAACGGGCTACTGAAGCAACATCACGCCTCAATGATTCCATTTCAACGCCTTCTATGATATTGGTGCTTTGCACAATGACGTGTGTATAGCCATCTCCGAGAAGTTTCAGCAGCGCTTCCAGCGGATTAGGTTTTTCAATGCCACGAGCTTTGAGGCGGCGCATTACGATACGTGAGGTATAAGCTTCACGCATTTCCATTTGCGGAAATGCTTCTTTGGCTTTCGCATTGATGGCATCGATCGTCTTGGTGCGGGTGTCATCATAGGTAGTGCCGAAGTGTACCATAAGCAAGGCGGCTTTATCACCCGGCTGCATGCCGGCCAGCATATCGGAGGCCACGAAGTTCCCCCCTTCGTGCGCAGAGCAGAAGAGGGAAACTAACAAGAATAAAGAGAGAATATATGTTTTCATTGTTTATTTCTTAAAACGAAGGGTTAAACTTACATATGCCATACGTCCCGGAGAGAGGAGTGCGTAGTTCACACCGTTAGGACGAGTATCACGTTTGTTGAAAATATTGTCGAGACCCATACCGAAGTCCAGTCCCAAGTGTTGGAAACCTGTCAGTGAGTGTTTCACATTCAAGTTCCATACGCCATAGCCCGGAGCGTCGCCGTAGCTATGTCCCGGGTGGAAGCGTTTGCTTTGGAAACGACCGTTGATATTTACGTTCAGCATATAGTCGTTCCATGCATGTGTGTAGTTTCCTGCTACGGTTCCGGTGTGGCGTACCGAGCGTTCAATGTTACCCCATACACCGTCCACACTCTTGCCACGTGCATAAGCGTAAGCATAGTTTCCGTTCAGGCTGAAGCCTGCGCCGAGGTTGGTGGCTGCGTTTACTTCAAAACCTCTGACAACACCTTTGTCGAGGTTACCATAAAGTTTGTAATTGGCTAATGCCTTTGTTTCAGAGTCTGTCAGATTGAATTCTTTCTGGGCCTGAGCACGTAACTCTTCACCGTTAGGAAGATCTACAAGTCTATATGTAGTAGAATTAATCATATCACCTATATAATTCAAATAACCGGTAACAGAGACATTTAAGCGGTTTGTATTGTATTCCAAGTTAACAGAATAATAATTACTGTGTTCCGCTTTCAAATCTTTATTACCTTGTGTGATCGTTTTGCCTTTATTCATATAATAATAAAGTTCGTCCAGACCGGGGGCACGGTAACCGGTGGAGTAAGTACCACGAATATTGAAAGCACCTACTGAATACATCACAGCCACTTTCGGAGTGAAGCGTCCTCCTGCTAGTTCGTGATAATCGTAGCGTACACCGGCAATACCGGTCAGACAATTCCATAATTTAATTTCGTGTTGCGCATAAGCAGATGCTGTATACACAGATTTGTCTACCTTTGCACTGGGACGGTCCAGACTTTCTGAACGGTAATCTACTCCGACTACAGTCATATTGTTTCTGGCAAAATTGAAGATACCTTTTAACTCTGCGTCATAGAAATGTTGTTCTTTAGTTTTGGCATAGTCTCCGATGGCAATCTTGCTTTTGTCATCAGCCACAGTATATTTATAATTTTGCATGTAGTTGTCATTCATCAAATCCAACTGAATAGAAGAACGCTTATTGATTTTATAGCGTCCGCCTACACCGAAGTTATATGATTCGTAATGCAAATCATATTTAGAACCTCCGTCGATACTTTTATCGTATACAGGGCGATCTGTTAATTTCCAATAGTAACCTCCATTAGCATAGAAAGAGAGCTTCTCAGTCGGTTGGAAAGTGAACTTTTGATTCACTAAATTTGAGTGGAAACCATTGGATGTAGGCGATACGGTGGGAATAGTTGATACTGCTCCTGTTTTACTATCAGTCACGTATGCTAAGTCACTGTTTCTCCATCCTGCGCTTTGTTCATGTTTGTAGGAGGTATACGAACCGAACTTTTCGGTAGCGATGTCCGCATTTACCATTTGTGTCAGTTGGCGATGATCTTCATATCGGGTGGTAGAAGTCACCTGCATCAGCTCTTTCGGTTCATTGGTGATGATGTTGATTACACCTGCAATGGCATCAGAACCATAAAGCGATGAACCTGCGCCGTCAAGCACCTCGATGCGTTTCACGCGGCTCATGTCGATGCGCGAAAGGTCGATGTTATTGGATATGTCTCCTGTCAGTTTTCGGCCATTAATTAGTATAAGTACATATTTGTTGGAGAGGCCGTTCATCATCAGGTAAGAACCCATTGAGTTGGTAGAGAATGAAAGGGAAGGAACGAGCATGGTCATTGCCTGCTGAAAGTCTGTGATACCGGCTTTCTTTATTTCGTTGGCAGTTACTACTTCCACCGGAGCCGGTGTGTTTTTCAGTCTTTGGTGTGTACCGGTACCTGTCACAACTACAGGGTTCAGGTCCACAGTCATCTCTTTGTCTTTGCCTGTTGCGTGTTGCTGTGCAAACGCACCCACCGCTGCACATCCTCCCAAGAGAATGGTCAGTAAGCATCTTTTGTTTCTCATTTTATTGTATATATATTATGAATTATTATCAGTGATAATTACGCATTGTTACATTTACTTTAGAAAAATCTTGTTCTAATAAAAATAATTTTTCTATCGTGATTGTGGGACTACCATTATATGGCTTAACATCAAGAATTATCCGAGCATAAAAATCAAAGGCTGATTCTGGACTTGGACCATCTTCAAATCTATAAAAGATTTCAGTCGGGTTTACATAGTATTTCGTTGTGTAGGTATTAATGTACCCTTCCCCTATACTATCACATGTTACTGATACTACATTCATATCTGAGTAGTCTTTAACGACATATGGAACAAGTAAAAAATTTGCTTCTCTTATTTGTATATCTGCTATATTTTTTAAGGTTGGATTAATTCTTATATACTGTGAAAGATCTAGTTTGGGGAAGTTTAATGTAGCCCAAACAGGAGTTTCGTCAAAATAATCATAGTAAATGTATTCTCCCTTCCCTGTGACTTCTATTTTGGGCTTTCCTATAAAATTAAATACACCTAATGATTCTTGATAATAAGGTATATATCCTGTTGCAGAAGATGGTATAGAGGTTCCTGGAATCCAAAAGGATATAGGACTACCAGGAAATGAACCACTACTTTTAGCAGTACCTTCTAATGTAATTTTAGCATCTATATTTAAGTTGATTAACTTACTCTCTCCATTTCCACTACTAAACATTGCACTAAAGGCACCTATAATGGCGCCAGGAAGATCACTAGAACTTTTGGAAATAGCACTTTTAATACCTTTTACCGCAGATTTGAATATACTTTTGGGCAAACCTAACTTATTCTCTCCAGTCTCTTCATTTATGGTGTTTTTATATAAAAAATTATCTCCAATACCTGCTAAGATACCTGTTCCTGTTACTTTGCCTACATTTCCTAATCCTGAAAAAATGTTATTCCCAGATGATGAACCTATAGCACTTTTAATTGTTCCAACGAAGTCCCCATTTAGATCAATCTTTTCAACATTATAATAATTCATATACCAGTTTAACTGAATTGAGTTATAAGGTAATTGTGCTATTTGTTCATCATATGCTAATTCATATTGCATCATATACCATTTGTTAGATGCCAATGGAAGTGAACCGTCATCTGGAGCTGGTTGCATTTGTGAGTAAGTTTCTTTGTTTTTACTTCCATCTACTATGGCTTCTCCCATAAAATTGAGTAGAGATGATTTATGATTAGAGATGATTGAAATCCCATCTTGAAGATAAGTCGATGGTGAGATAAATTGAGTTGTAGTATAAAGAAAAATACGCATGATTCCACGGTATTTATTATAAAGTATAAAGTAGGGATTAACTAGTGGACCGGGAGCTTTGGTTTCGAATGTATTATATAATAACTGTCTCTTATACACATCTCCGAGCCCACGAGACACTCGCTAATC
>OWIW01000288.1_pt1 | contig 39365 bp, 28 predicted proteins | sample 2433821 | NCBI WGS metagenome assembly OWIW01 (sample SAMN05065751, study PRJEB22554) | human gut metagenome | biome: ENVO:2100002; feature: ENVO:00000062; material: ENVO:00002003 | host: Homo sapiens | place: USA | reverse complement strand
ATACGAGATTAGCGAGTGTCTCGTGGGCTCGGAGATGTGTATAAGAGACAGTGAGGAAAAAGTACAGAGCTTTATTAAGAAAAATATAGATCATTTGAGTATCGGTATAACTATTGACGGGACAGAATTAAAACATGATCTTAACCGTATTTATAAGAACACCGGAAAAGGCTCATATAAGGATGTGGTACGAAATATTCCGCTGTGGTTAGAACAGTTTCCCGGTGACGGTACTAAAGTGACGATTAGTAGCCCGGATCTCCCGTATATAAAAGAAAGTGTCTTGCATTTGTATAATTTAGGTATTCATGAGGTCAATATTAATTGTGTATTCGAAGATGTATGGCAAGAGGGTGATGACTCTTTGTTTGAGGAGCAACTGATTCAACTGGCCGATTCGATTATTGATAATGGACTTTATGAGAAAAACGATTGCTCTTTTTTTTCCGAGCATTTGGGTAAGCCTTTGGACTGTAAATTGCAAAATCAGAATTGGTGTGGTGCCGGAATGATGTTGGCGGTAGATGCGGCCGGTAACTTTTATCCTTGTACACGTTTTGCCCAATATTCTCTCCGAAACAAAAAAGCATGGATTATAGGTAATGTGCATGATGGTCTTGATAAAAATAAATTGCGTCCTTTTTTAACTCTTGACCGATGTACACAAAGTACCCCGGAATGTATTGATTGCGAGGTGGCTGAGGGATGCGCTTGGTGTCAAGGTGAGAATTATGATGCGGCGGATACAAATACGATTTATCAACGTAGTACGGCTATTTGCAAAATGCATAAAGCGCGTGTTCGAGCCAATAATTACTATTGGAACAAACTTTACCGGAAACTGGAATCGGAGGATGAATGTGACAGGTCTGGAACGGGCAAGAATGAGTCAAACGATATAAATAGTTAATTTTATGCTTCAATATCTTGTAATTTTATTAGACGATACGAGCGTTTCTTATTGTCATTATGATAACCGGAAATCTGAACACAGATTAATTAGTCTGGAAAATTTAAAGGCAGGTATTCTTTTTGCTATGAAAGAAAACCTGATGCTTCAATTTGTGTATCCGCATTATGAATTACCGCAAGCCTATAAAGATGCGATAGAAACAATCGATCATAGCAAAATTGTTCCGGTAGAATACCGGGATGAGGCTGATGTGGTGGTTCTTGATGATTGGGAACAGTTGTCGGTATCAGGTTGTGATATTCAAAAAACTTATGTATTGAGAACAGGAAAGACCGGCTTCTTTAAAAATTATACAATTCTTAATGAAGTGTTGGATAAGGTTTTAAGGTTGAATGTTGTTCTGGTTGATATTGATACCTTTACCGAATCTGATTTCGATATCTATAAATCGGTTTTAGATGAATTGGCTTTAAAACTGAAAGGCATGTATCTGGAAGGAATGGCTCCGCAATTGAATTTATTGACCGACCGTATGATGCTGGACAAAATGAATAATTGTAATGCCGGAGTTGAAAATATTACATTGGCTCCTGATGGTAAATTCTATATTTGTCCTGCATTTTATTTGGCTGACGACGGGTATTCCATCGGCAGCTTGGTTGAAGTTTTGGATATAAAAAATCCAAAACTCTATAAACTATCTTACGCACCTCTGTGTCGCAATTGTGATGCATACCAATGTAAACGGTGTATTTGGATGAATTGGAAAACGACTTTAGAGGTAAATACACCCTCGCATGAGCAGTGTGTAGTAGCTCATCTGGAGCGTAATACCTCTCGCTCATTACTGCTTGATATTCGCCGGTACGGGACATTTCTTCCCGGACATGAGATAAAAGAGATTACATATTTGGATCCATTTGATGTGAGACAGGAGTTTTGATGTGTTATAAGGATACTCTTATGGAGTATGCTTTCCTCGGGAAAGTTGTTGTATGAGTAAATAAAAAAAATGAGTATTATGAAAAAACTGATAGGAACTGTTACAAATGAAGAAAAGTGTGAAATCCAAACACTTTTTGAGCGGCGTAACGGATTGAATGAATTGGCCGGGATACTTACTGTAGATAATGAAGTGCTGTATGAAAAGTTAGTAAAAGATATAGGTGAAACCGGTATGAAATTTCAGAATTGGTGGGATCGTATGTCAAGTCAATATCAATGGGAAAGTACCGAAAATGGTAATTGGGAGATTGATTTTGATACAAATGAAATTTATTTAATATACGAATGATGATACAACCTTTAATGATTGGCACTACTGAATTAATTGTGATTGGGGGTGCTGTACTGCTTTTATTTGGTGGAAAGAAGATTCCGGAGCTGATGCGTAGCTTAGGACAGGGAGTGAAAAATTTCAAGGAAGGCATGCACGAAAAAAGTGAGCCGGAAGATGAATCGTTGTTGGAAAAAACGGAAGTTACAGACGAGTTGAAAAGGATAGATGAAGAATAAATCGGATGATATTCAGCTTTTGACATTCGGGGGGCATCTGGAGATGTTGAGAAAGATGCTCTTCCGTATTGTCTTGGTTATAGTCGTGTTCACGATATTGATTTTTTCTTTTAAAGAGTGGACTTTTCAACTTTTATTAGCTCCGCGTGAATGGAATTTTGCTACTTATAGATGTATTGAAGAATTTGTCCGTTGGTGCGGATTTGATTTTCGGTTTGAACCTTATCAGATCGATCTGATAAGTACAGAATTGGCATCGCAGTTTATGATGCATATTTCATCATCGGTGTATTTGGCTTTGTTGGGGGCTTCACCCTATATATTATACGAGTTGTTTCGTTTTATAAGTCCGGCTTTATATGAAAACGAGAAAAAGTACTCTTTGATGATAGTTGTATCCATGTATGTCCTTTTTTCATTGGGAGTATTGATGAATTATTACATTGTATTTCCTGTTTCATTCCGATTTTTAGGAACTTATCAAGTGGATCCGTCCATTCGAAGTACGATAACCTTGGCATCTTATATCTCAACTTTTTCAACTCTGACATTTGTTATGGGACTGGTTTTTCAATTACCTGTAGTGGCATTTATATTGGCTAAGCTCGAATTGATTACTTCTACTTTTATGGTTCGATACAGAAGACATGCCTTTATCGGTGTTATGGTAACGGCTGCCATTATTACTCCGCCGGATTTGTTTACTTTGATATTGGTGACGGTTCCAATGTATTTGTTGTATGAACTATGCATTGTCATAATTAAGCGGATAGAATAAAAATTAAGTATTTATATTGCTTCTTAGGTGATTATTGTGCTATCTTTGTCTACAGGAACTTTTTAAACTCCAAAAGATTATGAGTAACAAGATTTATCCCATCGGTATACAGAATTTTGAGAAACTTCGTTTGGGAGGTTATTTTTATATTGATAAGACCGCACTCATCTATAAAATGGTCAAGACAGGTAGCTACTATTTTCTTAGCCGCCCCCGCCGTTTTGGGAAGAGTCTGCTCATTTCTACGCTTGAAGCGTATTTTCAGGGGAAAAAAGAACTTTTTGAGGGACTGGCGATGGAGAAACTTGAAAAGGAGTGGAGGCGGCATCCGATTCTCCATATGGACCTTAATATCGGAAAGTATGATACGCCGGATAGTCTTGACCGTATATTGAACAAGGCTTTGACGGATTGGGAAGCCATTTATGGTACAGGGGCGGCTGAAACGACTTTGGCGTTGCGCTTTGCCGGTATTATAAAGCGGGCTTATGAACAGACAGGTGAGCGAGTCGTTATTCTGGTCGATGAATATGACAAACCAATGCTTCAGGCTATCAATAACGAGGCCTTGCAAGCCCATTTCCGCGATACGTTAAAACCTTTTTATGGCGTTTTGAAAACGATGGATGGCTGCATCCGGTTCGGTATGCTGACGGGGGTTACGAAGTTTGGCAAGGTGAGCGTTTTCAGTGACTTGAACAATCTGGATGATATCTCGATGTGGGATGAGTACGTAGGTCTTTGCGGTATTAGCGAACAGGAGTTGTATGATTATCTCACTCCGGAAATGCATGAATTTGCAGCTGCTCAGCAGATGGATTATGAAAAGTTTTGTTCAGAGTTGCGTGAGTGCTATGACGGCTATCATTTTGTGGAAGATTCCATCGGTATTTATAATCCTTTTAGTCTCTTGAATGCTTTCAAACGGAATAAATTCGGTAGTTATTGGTTTGAGACAGGGACACCTACTTATTTGGTTGAGTTGTTGAAGAAGCACCATTACAATTTAGAACGTATGACACACGAAGAGACCAGTGCCGATGTGCTGAACAGTATCGATTCTTCGTCTACCGATCCTATCCCGGTTATTTATCAAAGTGGTTATCTGACAATTAAGGGATACGATCCTGAATTTGCTATCTATCGTTTAGGGTTTCCTAATCGGGAGGTAGAAGAAGGTTTTGTTCGGTTTTTATTACCTTTTTATGCTAATTCCAATGTGGTGCAGTCCCCTTTTGAAATTCAGAAGTTTGTGAGTGAGATACGTTCCGGTGATTATAACGCATTTTTCCGTCGTCTTCAAAGTTTCTTTGCAGATACTCCTTATGAATTGATCCGTGATTTGGAGCTACATTATCAAAATGTCCTTTTTATCGTCTTTAAACTTATCGGCTTTTATGTTCATGTAGAGTACCATACGGGACAGGGACGTATTGATCTTGTTTTACAGACGGACAAATTTATTTATGTTATGGAGTTCAAATTAGATGGCACGGCAGAGGCCGCATTGCAGCAAATCAATGAGCGGCAATATACCCGTCCTTTTGAATCCGATCCTCGTGAACTTCTCAGGATTGGTGTGAATTTTAGTTCGGAGACACGAAATATAGAGAAGTGGATTGTGGAATAATCTTTTTCCGGTTTAATTCTATGCCGGGGTAATAATTATCTTATCCCCCCGGCATCATCTTTCTTTGAATTATGTTATCTTTGCCCTCTATATATAGAAGAACGGGAATGTAATTTTATGGAAGAAGATTTCAATATACGTAATCAACAACTGACCAGTAAAGAACGGGATTTTGAAAATGCGCTCCGTCCGCTTAGTTTCGAGGATTTTAGCGGACAGGATAAAGTCGTGGAGAATCTCCGTATTTTTGTAAAGGCAGCCCGTCTCCGTGGAGAGGCACTTGATCATGTGCTGTTGCACGGTCCTCCCGGATTGGGAAAAACTACACTTTCAAATATTATTGCCAATGAACTTGGGGTAGGCTTTAAAGTCACCTCCGGTCCGGTGCTCGACAAACCCGGTGATCTTGCCGGTGTGCTCACCAGTCTTGAACCCAACGATGTTCTGTTTATCGATGAAATCCATCGTTTGTCTCCTGTGGTGGAAGAATACTTGTATTCTGCCATGGAGGATTATCGTATCGATATAATGATAGATAAGGGGCCGTCTGCACGAAGTATTCAGATTGATTTGAATCCGTTTACTTTGGTAGGTGCAACTACCCGTAGCGGCTTACTGACAGCACCGTTGCGTGCACGTTTCGGCATCAACCTGCATCTTGAATATTACGATGATGACGTGTTAAGTAATATTATCCGGCGTTCGGCTGCTATTTTGGATGTGCCTTGCTCGATACCCGCAGCAGGCGAGATAGCTTCACGCAGTCGCGGTACGCCTCGTATTGCCAATGCGCTGCTTCGTCGTGTCCGTGACTTCGCACAGGTGAAAGGCTCCGGTTCCATCGATACGGAGATCGCTACTTTTGCTCTTGAAGCATTGAATATTGACAAATATGGTTTGGATGAGATAGATAACAAGATACTCTGCACCATTATCGATAAGTTTAAAGGCGGCCCCGTGGGATTGACAACCATTGCTACCGCGTTAGGCGAAGATGCCGGAACCATTGAAGAGGTATATGAACCGTTTCTCATCAAAGAAGGGTTCTTGAAGCGGACTCCCCGCGGGCGTGAAGTAACTGAGCTTGCTTATAAACATTTGGGACGGAGTATTTATAATAGTCAACAAACATTGTTTTGATTTACGATCAGACGATTTACGACTTACGATTGAAATTGTACCGTAAGTCATTTCTGAATCGTCTGATAGTAAATCGTCTAATTGTAAATAAAATACATGGCCGGATTAAAATCATTGGCAAAAGACACCGCTATCTATGGTGTCAGTAGTATCGTAGGGCGTTTCCTCAATTATCTGCTGGTGCCTATTTATACTATTTCCATGCCTGCTTCTACGGGAGGATACGGTGTGATTACGAATATGTATGCAATTACGGCGTTACTGCTTGTTCTGCTTACGTGTGGTATGGAAACCGGGTTTTTCCGTTTTGCCAATAAGGGTGACGATGACCCTATAAGGGTTTATTCTACTACTTTGCTTACCGTCGGATCGATTTCTCTTTCATTCCTGGCAGTCTGTCTGTTGTTTTTGAAGCCGATAGCCGGTGTGATGGGGTATGAAGAGCATCCTTGGTATTTGGGGATGATGTTGATAGTAATAGCTATGGATGCCATTCAGGCCATTCCTTTTGCTTACCTGCGTTATAAGAACCGTCCTATTAAGTTTGCCGCTTTGAAGATGTTGTTTATCTTCGCCAGCATTGCATTGAACATTGTTTATTTCGTATTTATGAAAGGAACCGATGTCGGTGCGGCTTTTCTGATCAATCTGATTTGTACATCGTTGGTGATGGTCTGCCTGATATCTGAGTTGCGTGGTTTCCGCTATACGCTCGACCGTGATTTAGTGAAGCGGATGTTCCGTTATTCCTTTCCCATTCTGATATTGGGTATTGCAGGTATACTGAATCAGGTTGTCGATAAAATCATTTTCCCGTTTGTCTATCCCGATGAAGCAGAGGCGGCCGTACAGTTGGGAATATATGGTGCAACAAGTAAAATAGCCATGATCATGGCTATGTTTACACAGGCATTCCGCTTTGCTTATGAACCGTTTGTGTTTGGCAAAAGCAGAGAGAAAGACAACCGGCAGATGTATGCACAGGCTATGAAGTTCTTTATCATCTTCACGTTATTGGCATTTCTTGCAGTGATGTTTTATCTCGATATCCTTCGTTATGTCATCGGGCGTGACTATTGGGAAGGATTGAAGGTAGTTCCTATCGTTATGGCTGCCGAAATGTTTATGGGGGTATATTTCAATCTTTCCTTCTGGTATAAACTGACAGATGAAACAAAGTGGGGTGCTTATTTTTCTATAACGGCCTGTACGATTGTTATTCTGATGAACGTTTTCCTTATTCCCGTTTATGGTTATGTGGCTTGTGCCTGGGCCGGTTTCACCGGATACGCAGTTGCCATGCTGCTGTCTTACTTTGTCGGGCAAAAGAAATATCCGATAAATTATGATTTGAAAAGTATCGGTGGATACGTACTTTTAGCATTGGTCATCTACGCTGTGGGAGAATGGATGCCTTTGGAGAATACAGTACTCCGTTTGCTTTTCCGTACAGTGTTATTGGCTGTATTTATAGCATATATTATTAAACATGACTTACCATTGAAGCAAATCCCTGTTATTAATCGTTTTTTAAGGAGGTAAAATATGAAAACAGACAATCGGAACATTTTTGCCATAAAGAGCTTTCTCCGCGAGTATCTTGACTTACGAAAGGACAAAGATAATGAGTTGGAAACCATCGATTCCATCCGCAAGGGAGTCGAATTCAAAGGGGCCAATCTGTGGATTCTGATATTTGCCATTTTTATGGCATCATTGGGATTGAATGTGAACTCTACTGCCGTAATAATCGGTGCGATGTTGATCTCTCCGTTGATGGGGCCTATTATGGGAGTGGGGCTTTCCGTTGGAATGAATGATTTTGAACTGATGAAACGCTCTTTGAAGAGTTTTCTTATTACGACTGCATTCAGCGTAACCACCGCTACTGTTTATTTTCTTTTTACCCCTATTGCTGAGGCGCAATCGGAACTCTTGGCGCGTACATCTCCTACCATTTATGATGTTTTTATAGCTCTCTTCGGTGGATTGGCCGGTGTTGTGGCTCTCTCTACCAAGGAGAAAGGAAATGTGATACCGGGTGTTGCCATCGCCACTGCATTGATGCCGCCACTTTGTACGGCAGGATACGGATTGGCATCCGGCAATCTGATTTACTTTCTCGGTGCTTTTTATCTCTATTTCATAAATTCTGTCTTTATCAGTCTGGCTACCTTTCTCGGTGTGCGGGTAATGCATTTTCAGCGAAAAGAATTTGTAGATAAGAATCGGGAAAAAACGGTTCGCAAATACATTATCCTTATTGTCATTATTACCATGTGCCCGGCTGTTTATCTGACTTTTGGCATTATTAAGAGCACTTTCTATGAAACGGCTGCCAATCATTTCATCAATACGGAACTGAACTTTGAGAATACGCAGGTACTCGACAAGAAGGTGAGTTATGAACATCGCGAAATACGTGTCGTCCTTATCGGGCCGGAAGTTCCTGAGGCCTCGATAGAGCTGGCGCGTAGTAAGATGGAGCGATACAAGTTGGAAGAGACTAAGCTCATCGTATTACAGGGAATGAATAATGATGCGATGGACATTTCGTCTATACGGGCTATGGTGATGGAAGACTTCTACAAAAACAGTGAACAGCGCTTGCAAGAACAGCAAAAGAAGATCGCTGTTTTGGAGAAGAACTTGGAGAAATATAAATCTTATGATGAAATGAGCCGTACCATCATACCCGAATTGAAAGTATTATATCCTTCGGTGACGGCGGTCTCTATTTCTCATACTTTGGAGACTACGGTAGATTCGTTGAAAACGGATACGGTTGCACTTGCTGTGTTGAAGTTTGGCCGCCATCCGAGCGAAAGTGAGAAGAAGAAAATCTCCGAATGGCTGCAAGCCCGTGTAGGAGCGAAGAAGTTACGTCTGATAACCGAATGATGCTTCTTTGATTTGAATTATAAAAAATGTCCACTTAATCCCCCAATTGAATGAAACTTAAACTATTTGCAATGATTGCTCTTTTCCTTTCATCGGCCGCCCATGCCGATGAAGGGATGTGGCTGTTAGGGAATTTGAATAAACAAACGCAGAAATCGATGAAAGAGCTTGGTTTGCAGATGCCCGCTAAGAAACTTTATAATCCTAAAAAAGCCTCTTTGAAAGATGCTGTAGTCAGTTTCGGGGGATTTTGTTCCGGTGTTGTCGTTTCGGAAGACGGATTGGTCTTTACCAATCATCACTGCGGTTTCAGTAGCGTACAACAACATTCTACGGTTGAACACGATTATTTGAAAGAGGGGTTTGTAGCCCGCACTCTTGAAGAAGAACTGCCTAATCCGGAACTGTATGTCCGTTTTTTACTGCGTACGGAAGATGTGACGAAACGCGTGCTCAAGGTAACCCGTGACTCCATGACCGAGCCGGAACGTATAGCGGCCGTCGATTCCATTACACGTTTGATAGCCGATGAGGTGAGCCTCAAAGACTCTACACTTGTGGGGGTAGTTGATGCTTATTATGGCGGAAATGAATTTTGGTTGTCGGTTTATCGCGATTTCAACGATGTGCGACTGGTATTTGCTCCTCCGTCTTCTATTGGAAAATTTGGTTGGGATACGGATAATTGGATGTGGCCGCGCCATACCGGTGATTTCTCGGTTTTTCGTATTTATGCCGATAAGAAGAACGAACCGGCCGATTATTCACCCGATAATGTGCCTTATCACCCGTCGTATGTAGTTCCTGTCTCATTGGATGGGTACAAGGAAGGTTCTTTCTGTATGACTTTGGGTTATCCGGGCAGTACGGAACGTTTTCTATCTTCTTTTGGCATTGAAGAGATGATGAACGGCATGAACCAGGCGATGATAGATGTGCGTGGTGTGAAACAGGCTATCTGGAAGCGCGAGATGGATCGCAGAGACGATATCCGCATTAAGTATGCTTCTAAGTATGATGAAAGTTCTAATTATTGGAAAAACAGCATAGGAACGAACAAGGCGATCCGTAAGCTGAAAGTACTTGAGAAGAAGCGGGAGTTGGAAGCTACATTGAGGCAATGGATTCAGAATACTCCTACTGAGCGTGAAAAGCTGATGCATCTGCTCTCTTCGCTCGAATTGAACTATAAGAGCCGGCGGGAAGTGAATCGGGCGCTGGCTTATTTCGGTGAATCGTTCATTAACGGGCCGGAGTTGGTACAGTTGTCGCTCGAAATTCTTAATTTTGATTTTGAAGCAGAGGAGAAGCAGGTGGTTGCACGGTTGAAAAGTTTATTGGAAAAGTATGCCAATCTGGATATTGACATTGATAAGGAGGTGTTTACAGCACTTTTGAGAGAATATCGCGAAGAGGTGCCTGCCAAGTATCTGCCACCGATGTATCAGACTATCGATACACTTTATAATGGCAATGAGCAGGCTTATATCGACACTTTGTATGCCCGCTCGGAAATAACTTCTCCAAGAGGCCTGAAACGCTTTCTGGAACGTGATACAACGTTCAATATCATCGACGATCCTGCAATCTCGTTAGGTATCGACCTTATTGTGGCTTATTATGATATGAATCATGCGGTAGTGGAGGCTTCGGAAAAGATAGAGAGAGATGAGCGGTTATTCAATGCGGCTGTTCGCCGGATGTATGCCGATCGTAATTTTTATCCGGATGCCAATTCGACTATGCGGCTTAGCTTTGGAACAGTTTGCAGCTATTCTCCGTTCAATGGGGCGGTTTATAATTATTATACTACTCCGATGGGAATATTCGAAAAGATGCGTGATCATCAGGGAGATCCGGATTTTGAGGTCAGCCCGCGTTTATTGGAACTGTTCAGTGCCGGAGATTTTGGACGTTATGCGGATGAAAAGGGAGAAATGAAGGTATGTTTTATCTCTAATAACGATATTACGGGCGGAAACTCCGGTAGTGCGATGTTCAATGCAAAAGGTGAGTTGTTGGGGCTTGCTTTCGATGGAAATTGGGAAGCGATGAGCAGTGATATTGTTTTTGAACCGGATTTGCAACGTTGCATTGGTGTGGATGTGCGCTATATGCTTTTTATTATAGAGAAATATGGCGGGGCGGCCAATTTGATCAAGGAACTGAAAATCAATGGTTCCAAATAGAAGAGGGGGGCAAGGCTAAAATGAACAATTGATGAAGGGTATCAAGTTTCAGATTAAAAATTCATTTTCTTTAAAGTTGAGCTTTGGCACATTCTTCCTCTCTGGATGGCCGGTCAATATCTTGTAAATGCCGGGTGACTTTACCGTTTTAGTATTATTACCGTTACTGCGGTAATGATTAAGGCGATTCCCAAGCCGATGCTGCTTGTGAAAGGTTCTCCGAACATAAAGATGCCGACACATACGGCGGTGACCGGTTCCATAGCTCCTAAAACCGAAGTAAGGGTAGAACCGATGCATTTCACGGCTCTCACCAGTGCCAGATTGGAGATGACGGTTGGAATGATGGCGAGCATCATCAGATTCCCGGCTATGTGCCAATTACCGATAGGTTGGATATCTCCTGTGGCATTGATTCCTGCAAGAAGCAATAAAGTTCCGAATAGAAATACATAAAATGTGAGTCGTAATCCTTTCATTTGGCCGACTTTTAATTGACTTACGGTTACCAGATAAAGTGCATATCCCAAAGCTGAAAGAAGGACAATAAGAATGCCGGTGATCGTGATATTGCCCGAATCGTCACCTTGAGACAGGAAAAACACTCCGCTTACAGCGAGAATAATTGCCAGAAAACGCCAGATGGATTTCTTTTCACGGAAGAATAGCATCATTATCAAAGTGGTCAGTACCGGATACATGAAGTGAAGGGTGGTAGCGATGCCGCTCGCCATGAATTTATATCCCCAGAATAGGAATACGGCGGACATCAGATAAAGAAATGCCAACAATACGAGTGAAGGGATATCCCGGCGGTTGATACGGAAAGATTGTCCGTCGAGCAACAAGATAAGTCCCAGTGCCAGTGTGGCAAAAGCAAACCGGTATAATAAAATTGATTCGAACTGCATCCCTTGCCGCATCACCGGAATGGTGAATAGCGGAATGAGGCCGAAAGATGCCGAAGACAGCAGTCCGTAGAGAAAACCGTTTAATTTATTCATACTTTAAGGAATAGGGTTCATTGTTTTGAAAAACGCCGCAAAGGTAATAAAATAACTTGAGTCCTACATAGCTTTTATCCTATCGGCCGCCGTTCTTTATGGATGTTCCTTCCCGGAAGAGGAGAAGTTATGCCGTATGGTTCTTATTGCCGGGTTGAGCTTAAATAGAGTGCTGTTCCGAAAAAAAAGAGACTGAATCCCTGATTGGAAACAGTCTCACTTCCTTTGCTGAAAAGGATATTCTTATTTTTTCTTTGGTTTTCTGCGTGCCCAGCCTTCTTCACTGAAATCCGGTTCTTCATCTTTGAAGAATTGCTTCCAATCGTCTTTCTTTCCACGTGCATTTTTATAACCGCGTTCTTCACGGCTTGGCTTTTGCTTCTTGCTGTCGGTGGAAGCAGGCGTTTTGCTTGCTTTTTCTTTGCGCGGTTTAGCTGATGCCGATGTGGAATTATCTTTTTGAGTATCTTTACTTCTGCCGTTTCTACCTTTGACGCTACTTTTATCATTGCTTCTGTCGCTGTTTCTACGGCCTTCTCCGCCCTCTTCTCCGGCAATTTCGACCGAAACCCTGCGGCCGTTCCAGTTTGCGCGATTTAAGGCTTTTATTACATTCTGAGTCTCTTTTTCTTCTACTTCAAAGAAAGAGAAGTTTTTCATCAGATCGATACGCCCCAACTCAATACGTCCACGGGTGTTACTGTTCAGCAGGCTGATCAGTTCACTGGGAAAAAAATTATCCATCTTACCCAAGTTGATGAACAGGCGGGTGAATCCCGGTGCTGCCTTGCGGCTGCCACCTTCACGACCTCCGCGATCTTCACGGCTTCCACGTTCACCACGGCTGTCGGTAGCTGTTTGTATTTCTTCACGGTCACGATAGTACTCTAAGAAACGGTTGAACTCCATCGATACCATACGTTTGATAACGTCTTCTTTGCTCAACCATTCCAGTTTACGATAAATATCGGGCATAAAGTCGGCAATCTCCTCTTCATTGACCTTTACTTTTTCGATATCATCAATTACCTTGATGAGTTGTTTCTCACAGATTTGCTTCCCTGTGGGTACCTGCTCCATGATGAACTTTTTGCCGATGATACGCTCTATTTCGCGCATTTTGCCCTTCTCGCGCATATTGACGATGGCAATGGAAATTCCGGTTTTCCCGGCACGTCCGGTACGTCCGCTACGGTGGGTATAACTTTCCGTATCGTCTGGCAGGCCGTAATTGATCACATGTGTAAGGTCGTTTACGTCCAATCCGCGTGCGGCTACGTCTGTAGCTACAAGGATTTGGATATTCCGTTGGCGGAACTTCTGCATAACGGCGTCACGCTGCGCCTGTGAGAGTTCGCCATGCAGTGAGTCGGCATTGTAACCTTCCTGCATCAGTTTGTCGGCAATTTCCTGTGTCTCTTTACGGGTACGGCAGAAAACGATGCCGTATATCTGCGGGCAATAGTCTGCCACGCGTTTCAGTACGGCATATTTGTCTTTCGCTTGCACCATATATGCAATATGCTTTACACTGTTGGTGCTTTCATTTTTGCGGCCGATAGTGATTTCTTTGGCGTCGCGGAGGTATTTTTTGGAAATACGGGCAATCTCCGGACTCATGGTCGCTGAGAAAAGGAGCGTATTGCGTTCTTGGGGAACATCTGCCAGAATAGCATTGATACTGTCTGTGAATCCCATATTCAACATTTCGTCCGCTTCGTCCATTACGACGTTGCTGATGGTAGACAGTGAAACGGTTTTACGTTCCATCAAGTCCAGCAAACGTCCCGGAGTGGCTACTATGATATGTACACCGCGTTTCAAACTACGTATCTGGCTGTCTATCGATGATCCGCCATATACGGGCAGTACTTTCAGTCCGTCAATGTATTTGGAATAATCGTTCAAATCACCCGCTATTTGCAGGCAAAGCTCCCGTGTAGGGCAAAGGATAAGTGATTGGGGAACACGGTTTTTTACGTTAATCTGTTGTATCAGCGGCAAACCAAATGCGGCTGTCTTCCCTGTTCCCGTTTGGGCAAGAGCTACTACATCATTATTTTCTCCTAAAAGGTACGGAATCACTTCCTCTTGTACCGGCATGGGATTCTCATATCCCATTTCTTCGACTGCTCTACGTATCTCAGGAGAAACGCCAAGCTCTTCAAATGTCTTCATTAAATCTCTGTATATCTTTATATTCGGTGGCAAAGATAGAGATTAATTATGAATTATGACTTATAAATTACAAATTATTCGAGCATAATGTTTTGTAGTTTCTCTATATTTTCCGCAGTTAGCCCAAGTCCTTTCCGCAGATAAGTGGGGATATCGGAATAGGTCCGTTCGATCTCTTCTTTCGCTGCATTCAGAAAATCCTCTTTGGCTGTATAGACGGTGGTAATGGCTTCTTGCGAATTCACCGGAAGCTTGTAGGCATACTTAGACGCTTTGGGAATGTTGAAATAATCATTGCTCAAGCGGTAATCCTGCATGATGATATCTTCGTTTACACCCAATGTGGCGAGCACGAGTGCAGAAGCAATGCCCGTACGTCCTTTGCCGGAAGAACAGTGGATGATGGCCGGATAATTACTGCGATCGAGCAGAAGTTCAAATAATTTTTTGTATTCATCGCGATAGTTTATTACCAATTCGCGGTTCATGCGTTCCACGATCCGGTTGATTGTGTCGCCTTTTATTTTCCCTTCCTGTATTCCCTGCAACACTTTCTCCATATTTCCCGTAGCGATAGGAATATGCACCACATTGAAACCTTTCTGGATCTGCGGATAGTTATTCAGCTCTTCGGGAGTACGGAGGTCGATGATGGTCCTTATGCCCATATTTCTCAACTCCCGGCGTGCGGCACAACCTAAACTGTCGATTTGTGCAGAACGGTAGAGCATTCCCCAACGGACATTTTTCCCTGTAGTGGAGGATCTGTATCCTCCTAAGTCGCGGAAATTTTGTATTCCGGGGATATTGATGTTACGGGTAGCCACCTTCACGCGGTATTTATTATTGAATACCATTGTATAATAGTAGCGTCGAGAGGGGTCGTCTGTGACAATGACCATTTTCCCTTCAGAAATGGGAGCGGCCGCAATCGGCATTGTTTCCGGGATTAACTCCGGATTGGCGGATGCATAAACTTTCACCTGCCCGTGTATGAGAGGGGCGGTTTCCCATTTGATGATGCAGTTTCCTACGTTGTTCTCCTCACAGACAACCGAGATATTCGGCGGAGTTTTGGAGCAGGATGGAAACAGCACGAGGACGGTCAGCCAGCTTAACAGGTTCTTATACATAGTATAATTTGTCTAATAACTCTATATGCAAAGATAGGAATTACTGGCGCACAATATAATTCCTTTGCGATTATTAGCCAAAGTATAGGGTTTTTAACGTGGATATATTGCCACAGAATGATGCATGACCGGGAGGGAAAACGGGATTCTCACATTATTCCGTGGCGATATGTTGGTGTTACAGGCTCTTTGCAAATTCTTTTGAAATTGAATTGTTAAAGCTCTTACACACTTCTGCTGCAAAGTCTTTACCGTGCCGGATGATTTTATCCCAGGTGTTTTCGTCCAGATTGTCGAGATCACGATAACGCACGTCGTATTTCAACATCCCATAAATAAGTCCTGCATTGAAGTTGTCCCCTGCACCGATTGTGCTGACGGCCTTTAACGGTTCTATCGGATATTCTTTTCTGCAATTTCTGGTACGCAATGAGATCTGTCCGGCTCCTGCGGTGCAAATGAAGTTCGGGCAATAGAACTGGATCTTATCTTTATATATCTTGTCTGCGTCATTCAGGCCGTACATATAGAAGAAATCTTCTGCCGATCCGCGTACAATGTCGGCATATTCCAGATTCTCGATGATGGTTGATGTCAGCTTGATAGCTTCGTCCTTATGTGAACTCCGGAAATTGGGATCGTAATAGATGATCGCTTTCTTCTCTTTTGCCGTTTCCAGCAATTCCAGTATCTTGTCGCGAAGCACAGGGTTAAGGGCGTAATACGAACCGACTATTACTATATCGTCTTCATGGATTTCCGGAAACAGGACGTCGAGCCTTTGTTTGGGGTAGTCTTTATAAAAAATGTATTCCGCATCACTGTGCTCATTCAGGAATGCGAGTGATACGGGTGATTTTCCATCCGGGAATACATTGACGTGGTCTGTCGGTATGTTGTTTTCACGCATGAATTGCAGGATGATGTTTCCTACGCGGTCGTTTCCTGTTTCGCTGATAAAAGAGACATTTACTCCTGCCCGTCCCAACGAGACGATACCATTGAATACAGAACCGCCCGGTACGGCGGCCGAAGGCTGGTTTCCTTCGAAAATAATGTCGAGGATCGTTTCACCGATACCGATTACTTTACGCATAGTTCTCTTGATTTTTCTCCAAGATAGCCGCCGTGATGGCGTTTGGAATATTCTTCAATGGTGAATTGGGTCTTTTGCATGGTCTGTACCACCAGAATGTCACCGATGACGGTCATAACGGTAGTCGATGTGGTAGGAGTCATTCCTAATGTACATACCTCTGCCGGCTTACCGGTACTGAGACAAACGTCCGATTCATCAGCCAAGGGGCTGTCCGGATTTCCTGTGATAACGATGAACTTCAAGTTCGGGTTCAAATTATGAGCCAGTTGGGTCAGTTCCACAATCTCGCGTGTTTTGCCGGAGTTGGAGATGAGTAATAACAGGTCATTTTCTTGCAAGATGCCCAAATCTCCGTGTTGCGCTTCGCTCGGATGCAGAAAAACGGAGGGGATGCCCGTAGAGCAAAAGGTCGTTGCGATGTTCATGGCTATTTGTCCGGCCTTTCCCATACCACTGGTCACTAACTTGCCTTTTTTGATGTGTATTTGTTCGATAATCAGGTTTACCGCCTTTTCATACGCATCTGTTATGGGGATGTTCAGCACGGCTTGTGCTTCCTTTTGCAAAAGGTCTTTGATGGATTCTATCATATGGTTGTTATTATTTGTTTTAACTCTTCCAGCGTGTTGGCTACATCGTAGTAAGTCGAGAACGGCTGACGGGCAAATCCTTTTTCTTCGATCTCCTTGAGTGCTTTCAATAGGGTGTCATAAAAGCCGTCCTCATTATAAAAGATCACTTTCTTGTGGTGATAACCGATCGATGCGGCTGCCATCACATGAAATATTTCATCGAGGGTACCTACACCTCCGGGGAGGGCAACGAGTACATCCGATTCTTCTACGATCATGTCCTTACGGTCGCTAAGATTGCGGGTGTTGATGATACGGTCGGGCAATGCGCTCACTTTTCCGTTCTCTTCGAGTTTGGCAGGGACTACGCCGATAATGTGGCCGCCGTTTGTTTTTACTGCTTGCGCTACACATTCCATAAGTCCGAGACTGGCACCGCCATATACAAGAGTTTTTCCTGTTTCTCCCATCCATTTGCCTATCCGGCCGGCCATATCGAAATACATTTTGTCAATGTTTCCCGATGCAGAACAGAATATTCCTATCTTTTCCATACACGTTGTCGCTGTTATAGTCTACAAATATCTGCAATTTTCTATAAACGACAATAAGTTTTATTGTATTTTTGTGGCATCAATAAAACTTAGTCTTGAGAATGAAGAATTTACTAACGGAACAGGTGGAGAAAACTCTGTCGAATGGGTTGAGAGTTATTTGTAAACCTGTTGCTTCTGACGTGACTTATTGTGGTTTTGCAGTTAATGCCGGAACCCGGGATGAAACTGAGAATGAGCAGGGAATGGCACATTTTGTAGAACACCTTATCTTTAAAGGAACACAGAAACGGAAAGCCTGGCATATATTGAATAGGATGGAAGCGGTGGGAGGAGACTTGAACGCTTACACGAATAAAGAGGAAATGGTAGTCTACTCTGCTTTTCTGACCGATGATCTGTCCCGGGCAGTGGAATTACTGGTAGATATTGTATTTCGTTCTACTTTTCCTCAAAGGGAGATAGAAAGGGAAACCGAAGTGATCATTGACGAAATACAGTCTTATGAAGATAATCCTTCGGAACTTATTTTCGATGATTTTGAAGATATGATCTTTCGTGGACATCCGTTGGGGCGCAACATTTTAGGGCGGCCGGAGTTGTTGAGGCGGTTTCGTACATCCGATGCTTTGGATTTTACAAGGCGGTTGTATCAGCCCTCCAACATGGTTTTCTTTGTTCAGGGAAAGGTCGATTTCAGAAAGCTGGTCGATATGCTCGAAAAATGGATGGCGGATATACCGGCTGGTGAGGTAAAGGGGGTACGTACTCCGCCTCCTCTGTATGTGCCTGAATATCTGGTTATCCCCAAAGACACCCATCAGGCACATGTGATGCTGGGGGCCCGTGCTTACAATGCTTATGACGACAAACGTACAGCCCTTTATCTGCTGAATAATATTTTGGGAGGTCCGGGTATGAATAGCCGCTTGAATGTTGCTTTGCGCGAGCGTCGCGGATTGGTGTATAATGTAGAGTCTAATCTTACCTCTTATACGGATACGGGTGCTTTCTGCATCTACTTCGGGACAGATCCGGAAGACGTGGATACCTGCCTGAAACTGACCTATAAGGAATTGAAGCGGATGCGTGACATGAAAATGACTTCTTCGCAATTGGCGGCAGCCAAGAAGCAGTTGATCGGCCAGATTTGTGTTGCTTCGGATAATTTTGAGAACAACGCACTGAGTATGGCTAAAACCTTTCTGCATTATAATAAGTTTGAGAATCTGGCAGTGGTCTGTAAGCGGATCGAAGCACTGACGGCGGACGATCTGTTGGAAGTGGCGAATGAGATGTTTGCGGAAGAATATCTGTCGACGTTGATTTATAGATAGGAGACAGTAGGAAAATGAAATACGGTTGAATACCGGAAAGCGAGAATATGCGGCCATATTCGGGAAGTATGTATGAATGATAAATTTCCTTTGATTAACTATATACAATAGATCATATCATGAAAGCAAAATCAGTCTTATTGGGTTTATCCCTGGTTGCTCTGCCGGTATTGGCACAGACACCCGTCTATCTGGACGATAGCAAACCTGTTGAAGAGAGAGTAGAGGATGCCTTGTCTCGAATGACACTGGAGGAAAAGATTGCGGTCACGCATGCACAGTCTAAATTCTGTTCTCCGGGCGTGGCTCGTTTGGGAATCCCTGAGTTTTGGATGACAGACGGCCCTCACGGCATACGTCCCGAAGTGTTATGGGATGAATGGGACCAGGCAGGATGGACCAATGACTCTTGTGTGGCTTTTCCGGCATTGACCTGTCTGGCCGCTACCTGGGATACCGATATGTCTATGCTCTATGGCAAAAGCATCGGTGAGGAAGCGCGTTATCGCAATAAAACCGTGCTGCTGGGACCGGGAGTGAACATCTATCGTACCCCGTTGAACGGGCGCAATTTTGAATATATGGGCGAAGATCCTTATCTGGCCGGATGTATGGTCGTTCCTTATGTGCAGGGAGTACAGCAGAACGGAGTAGCCGCTTGCGTGAAACATTATGCATTGAATAATCAGGAGGTGAACCGCCATACCACAAATGTCATCGTAGACGACCGCGCCCTTTATGAAATCTATCTCCCGGCTTTCAAAGCGGCTGTGCAGGAGGGCAAAGCGTGGAGTATCATGGGGGCGTACAACTTATACAAAGGCCAGCATGCCTGTCACAATCAATATCTGCTGAATGACATCCTGAAAGGTGAATGGGGATTTGATGGAGTGGTGGTATCCGACTGGGGCGGTGTGCATGATACAGACCAGGCGATAACCAACGGACTCGATATGGAATTCGGTAGCTGGACAGACGGTCTTTCCAACGGGGCAAGCAATGCTTATGATAATTATTATTTAGCGGATCCTTACCTTGAACGTATCCAATCGGGTAAGGCAGGCACAAAAGAACTGGATGATAAAGTGCGCCGCATTCTTCGTCTGGCTTTCCGTACAACGATGGACCGTAACCGGCCTTATGGTGCCATGCGTTCTCCGGAGCATTATGATGCCGCCCGTAAGATAGGGGAAGCGGGTATCGTATTGCTGCAAAACAATGGTAACCTGTTGCCCATCGATTTAGCTAAAACAAAGAAGATTGCCGTGATAGGCGAGAATGCCGTGAAGATGATGACTGTGGGAGGTGGTTCCTCTTCTTTGAAAGTACAACGGGAAATTTCTCCATTGGATGGTATCCGCAATCGTGTCGGTAATCGTGCGGAAGTGGTTTATGCCCGTGGATATGTGGGGGATGCCAGTGGCGAATACAACGGCGTTGTTTCCGGACAGAATCTGAAAGATGGCCGTAGCCCGGAAGAATTGATTGCCGAAGCTGTCCGGGTGGCCGGTGAAGCCGATTATGTTATTTTCATTGGCGGATTGAATAAGAGTGCGCATCAGGATTGCGAAGATTCTGACCGTACCGGTCTTGGTTTGCCGTACGGTCAGGACAGGGTTATCACGGAATTGGTCAAGACAAATCAGAATTTAGTCGTGGTCAATGTTTCCGGCAATGCCGTAGCGATGCCTTGGATCAAGGAAGTTCCGGCAGTTTTGCAGGCTTGGTTCTTGGGGTCGGAGGCCGGAAATGCCATCGCTGCCGTATTGATGGGTGATGTAAACCCCTCCGGGAAATTGCCTTTCACTTTCCCTGCCCGTTTGGAAGATGTACCTGCCCATCAGTTGGGTGAATATCCCGGCAGTGAAAAGGTGGGTGACATTGTGAATGAGAAATACAATGAGGGCATCTTTGTAGGCTATCGTTGGGCCGACAAACAGAAGAAAGCGAAGCCGCTTTTCCCGTTTGGTCACAGACTGAGTTATACTACTTTTGAATATGGTAAGCCTGTTGCCGATAAAAAGACGATGACGGCCGACGATACGATTACTTTTACGGTTACTGTAAAGAACACCGGCGACCGTGAAGGGCAAGAGGTCGTGCAGCTTTATATTAGTGACAAGAAATCTTCTTTGCCGCGACCGGTAAAAGAGTTGAAAGGTTTCCGGAAAGTGAAGCTCGCACCGGGCGAGGAGCAGAAGGTCTCTTTTACTGTTGCCAAAGATGCTCTGAGCTTTTTTGATGACGCTAAGCATGAGTGGGTAGCGGAACCGGGTAAGTTCGAAGCTGTGATTGCCGCTTCTGCTGCCGATATCAGAGGAGTGGTTCCTTTCGAATTGAGATAAGAATAGCGGGGTAGTTTCAACCGGTTTGAAACTGTTTGTTTCTTCGGTATGCAACCATTCGTTTCAATACGTTGGCACTGTCCGTTTCTTCAGTATGCAACTCATCGTTTCAATAGGTTGAAACGATGAGTTGCTTTGGTGGAATAACACAGATAAGCCCATCATCGGCAATCAATTTGCCAATGATGGGCTTATCTGTCAATTAATCGTCTTTTACTGTATGATCTTTCTGACGGTCTTTACTCCATCAACGACTACAGAAAGCAGGTAAACGCCTTTTTTAAGTCCTTCCAGACCTTCCAGTTTGATTTCTCCGCTTCCTTGAAGTCGGTTTGTGACATGATATACGCACAATCCGTCTAAAGAGTAGACGCGGATGCTGGAGGAGGCATTGTCCATATCCGTATACCGGATAACAATGCCATCGGAAATCAGAGTGAAAGGAATCTCAACATTACTTTGTTCATCCGTCAGGACCGGCCGTGATATACCCGTAGGGTTGGATTGCTGGTATTTGACGTAGTCGCGCAGATAGTATCCTAAATGAGGCGGTTGGTTATAAGCCACGTTCTGCCAGCAGATAGACATTCTGTAAATATGGTCGTGCATCAGGCAGGGAACACGGTAAGGAGATGTAAACGGAGTTGAGAAAATCATCAGATTGCTTTTGGTCTTTTCGTCATAATAGATACACTCTTCGCGCCAGTCTCCCAAAATATCGGCTTGCAGAGAGGGGGTATCTTTTATCAGATTCACTCCACAGCCGTAAGTGGAAACAAAGTCGGTAACGGTAGTACAACTGGATGTTTTGTTTACCCATTGCGAGATGACTCCTTTTTCCTGCAATTCTTCGGATAGATTACCTGTCCAGTAAGTGCGGAAATTGACAGACGGGCGTTTGGTGGAGATGGAGTCGCCGTTGCAGTCGAAAGTGATGCTGTTATACTTGCCGTCACTGGTCATATTAAACTTTGCCAATGACCAATATTCGGCTCCACGGGAGAGGGAATCGATATCTGCACAAAGACCACGGCCAATATCTGAGCCCATCTTTCTCCCGGAAAGGATTTCACCGGTTTGGGCATCACGCATCTCGAAACCGTAGGCAGCAGATTTTTCTTCGTGTACCATGAACACTTCCAAACCCTCACGGTCGGGAATGAAATCACCTAAATGAAGGGCATCGCCATGGCCCAATCCGGTGCGGTAGAGTACGCTTCCGTCATGGTCGATGCAACAGGCTCCATAAACAATTTCATCGCATCCGTCACCGTCTACGTCACCTACTGTAAGGCTATGGGCACCTTCGCCATAAGCTCCTTCTCCTTTCGTAGTAGATGCGTGCAACCATCTTTTTTTCAGTTCTTTCCCGTCAAAGTCCCAAGCGCACAGGTAAGCGGCTGTATAATAGCCTCTGCACATCACAAGGCTCGGCTTTTTCCCATCCAGATAGGCAACGCAGGCCAGATAGCGTTCACAGCGGTTGCCAAAGCTGTCTCCCCATGCCGAATCTGAAAGGATGTTACGGCTCGGCTCATAGGCTACTGTAGACAGTTCTTTACCGGTAGCGCCTTCAAAAACCGTCAGATATTCCGGTCCGGTTTTGATAACTCCTTGTTTGCCGCCGTGCGTTCCGCGATAATCGGCCTTAGGGTCATCACTACCCATGATTACATTGTTTCCTTTTCCGTCAATGGTACCCGGGGCGGTCTTGCAGGCTACTTCGGCTTTTCCGTCGCCGTCCAGGTCATAAACCATGAATTGGGTATAGTGGGCGCCTGCACGTATGTTGACACCTAAGTCGATACGCCATAATTTTGTCCCGTTCAGTTTATAACAGTCCAGATAAACGTTTCCGGTATAGTTTTGGCTACCGTTCTGCCCGTTGTCGCATTGATTGGTAGGATCCCATTTCAGGATGATCTCATATTCGCCGTCTCCGTCCACATCGCCTACGCTGGCATCACCGGGGGTGTAAGTATAGCTGCTGCCTTGAACTGTACCTCCTGCCGGGCGGTCGAGAGGAATATTCAGATACCCTTTCTCCAGAACCAATGCCGTAGAAGTCTCAATGATCTTACCGCCACTCACTGCTTCGACCGTGTAATTAGAATTAACCGAACCTTCGGCATCCAGATAATTGGTGCGTGAGGACAGGAGTTGCGAGTTCAGCTTCGTTCCGTCGCGGTATACATTGAAAACGATGTCGTCCGGATCGGTGGCGAGCCAACGCCAACTGACTAACATGCCGTCATTGGTGTACGTGGCAATGGTACCTCGGTTCAGACGCTCCGGGTCGAGTACTTGCGGGCCGCATTCTCTGATGATTTCAATGTATTCGGAAACCTCTTCGGATGGAAGCATGCCTTCTTTTACGGCGATGGCTCTGACTGTTGTCGTGACGCCCAAAGAGAAGCTTTCCGTATAAACGGATGCAGATGCAGACAGGGCGGAAACATCTTTGCCGTAATAGATGGTAGCTCCTTTGGTAGGACAACTGATAGTCACCTTATTGTCACTGTCATAACTGATGACGGGAGCTTCTACTTGGGCCGGTGCGGTGTATTCGCTTTTAGTAGCCGCTACATAGGATGCCGCATTGGCAATCAGTGTTTTCGCATCCGGAGTCAATGTCTCGATGGCAGAATACGAAAGGGGAATCAGTATATAGGTGTTTTTACCATTACTTTGCTTATGTTCGTGAATGGCATTGTATCCGTTTGCACCATTGGTTGCCAGCACATCGTCTGCGGAGATGATTTCTTTGGGGGAATGGTAGCTCTGTACATTGTTGCTTGTCTTTGCGGTACCGTCAAAGAGGGTGATGGCGTTTGTGAAGTCGATATCTGCAAAGAGAGGATGGGTTTTAAATGCATCGGCTACAATAATCTGATTCCATCCGGTAGCTCCTGCCGTCGGATTGGCGGCCGTCGCCCAGTTCCATGAACTGCTTCCGTAGTAGAATGCCTTCAGGTTTAGCATCGGTACTTTGCCTGCAAGGCCGGCCAAGGCAATACCGAATTTATTCGTACTGGCAACGGACTCGGAAGCAACTACCAGGTCATAATCCTTTAAAGTCTCTGTGTAATAAGTACCCGGAACAGAATTGTAATTGTTTGCATCGACGGCTGTTACCTTATAGGATTTTGCCAGTGTCAGATAGACCGGGTCTTTGGATATTGAATAATTGGCATACTGGGAATCGTAAACATAGGCTGCTGCAGGCAGATCGGCAGAATTGACCATGAAAGCCACATAATACAAACGGCTGTCAGCGCCACTGGTACATTCTTCGTCTGCCCAAGATGTGATGGTAATCGTGTATTGCTCGGCGGGAATCAGTTCGGAAGTTTCCAGCATGCTGCCCTCTGTACCGTCATTACCTCCTTTTAAAGTAATGTTTGCGCCGGAAGTACCGGATATATCGGCACGGACGTAACGGGTTACCGAACTGCCGCTTTGAAATGCGAGCTTCAATCCGGAAATTCCTGTGACAGTGAAGACCGCTCCTTTATTGTTGCCGGCTCCTTTGACGTCCAGCCAGTCCGATTCCATTGTAATGGTACCATCGTCTAACGGGTCGGGAAATGTGCCGGAACGTGATGAATAATATCCGAATGTGCCCGAACCTTTTCCGTCCAGACACCAACCTTCATTGTATGCAGTGGTTAATCCTTCCGAGTCGGTATAAAGAACAAATGTTTCGGTAAAGGATTTGACGGCAGCTTGGACGGATAAAGCGTTGCCGATTAAAAATAAGGAAAGGATAATCCTCCAATAGTTTCTCATAATCGATTGATTTATAAAGTTTCACATGTTTTAATCATTGCAAAAATATTTGATATCGATGAAACGGAGGGGGATATACTTTTTTATAAAGTGGAAAAATTGGGATTTTCTTGGAGTGATGTGGACGAAATGATTTTTTTCTTTTTGAAAGGTGGAAGATGTGTTACATCTGTTTTGCGGGACATAAGAAAAGCCCGTCGGACTAATCGATTGGGACCGGACGGGCTTTGAGGATATGGGGTGTTCAAGAGAATTCCGGAAACTCCTTGATGAACCGGCTGGCTGTAGCCTTGTCTCCGGCATACATGGCAAAAGCAATGACTTGTGCATCATAGGCTACACTGTGGTTATTGGAGGCTTCATGTTCTTCTTTTCCCTGTCCGCTGGTCAGAATCCTTCTAAAAGAAGTGATAGACGGTTTTAAGGCAGGAGGAAAGAGTTTTTTCACAATTTACTTTAGGATATGGAAGCAGGAAAGGAAACTCCGGTTTCTTTCCTGCCTTTATTTTGAGGTGAAATATTTGTTTCTGACCTCTTTTTTGTTGGAAGTTATTTCTTATTTGCTTTTTGCTTCCGGTTGTAGTATCAACAGGCTTTCAGGGCCCATGTTGAACAGCAAGTCTATGATACTTAAATTTGGGCGGAAACCATTTCGATGCTCGAATACCTGATAATAGGCGCGGGGGATGAATTCCGGATCTGTCTGCCGGAAATCTCTCTTGGGATGAATGGCTTCCCGGAAATCGTATTCATCCGGAGTAAAGTCCGTTTTGTATTCTGTCGTTCGTGTGATGTCCGGTTGAATGTCTGCCAGTTGGCAGATAAGGTGACATAGCTCCTCGTTGAAATCGGCTAAAAATACATATTTCTTCTCGTAGAAAGGATAAAAGACGTCCCTGTAATATTCAAAAAACGGTGTGCTGTTGTAAGCTGATTCTATGGCATTCCAATGCATATGCCGCCAATTACCGTGATCGGAGATACGAGTGTCCTTCATCGGGCATTTCAGGTTTTCCGGCTTTATGATAGGAATAGAAAGCGCTATTTCCCCGTCCGGGCCGGCAATGGTGCAACGGTTGCGATAGGTCTGCTTCATGTAATGGTCATGTTGCTCGATGTAGATTTTATCATAAGTTACTAACTTAGTGTAGTATTCTACAGGAGCCAGATAGGCGGAAGATAAGTATGCAGTTTTCATCTTTCTATATTCATAAATCATAAATCATAATTCAAAAATCATAAATCCTTCATTCATCTTACCGGCTGGAAGAAACGGTTCCATCGGTATCCGTTGAATAGCCCGCTCCCGTCTTCTTTAGAAAACCAGACGAAAGCGGCTTTTCCTATGACATGGTCCTGCGGGACAAAACCGAAGAGACGTGAATCGGACAGGTTGATGGAATTGTCGGAGACCATCCAATAGTAATCTTTTGTGAAATAACAATGCTGTACGGCATGTCCTTCCACATATAATGTATCGTTCTTGATTTCGGCCTGTTTCCCTTCATGCAGTACCAATGTGTTGCGAAGGAGGGTTTTATTCCACGGGTATACCCGTATGGCCTTTCCTTTTCCCGGGATAATCAACGGGTTGGCTATCTGTTTCTCTTGACCGGGTTCCAGCAGATGTATCCAATTGTTGCCGTTCATGGCTTGTTCCAGTAAATAGTATTCATAGCGGCTGAAACTCCGTACGTTGTTGATGGAATCTTGTCCCATCAGGTCATTCGGAGTGATGGATAAGATGGATAGGAGAGAATCCAGCAGTTGTTCTTTTTCTCGTGGATAGACATACAGCCTTTTCCGGTCGGGGGCGGAGGCACTTCGGGACGATACGATGGAAAAAATAGAATCGACCAGCAAAGTATCGCCGGGCACACCTATACAACGGCTGATGAACACTTCCCGTTTATCAATGACCGGTTCCGTTACGGCGGCGGGATTATTGAAAACAACAATATCTTCTTTCCGGATTTTCCGTTCTCCCCATCGATGGTAGGAGAGAAGGGACATGACAGGCAGGCGAAGTCCGTAGCTCCACTTATTGACCAATATGCGTTCGCCGCGAAAAAGAGAATTTTCCATCCCTGCCGAAGGAATGAGACAGGAGGTAAAAGCAAAACCACGGAGCAATAGTACGATGATTATTGCTCCGGTTAAGGCGATTATCCATTTCAGGTTTCTCTTCATAGTACAGCCAATGCATACATTGGCGCATTGATCGATTGAATAATTACTATTTTACCCATTTAAAGATACGGTTCCAACGGATTTTGCCGTTGAACCATCCGCGGTCTTTATCCAAAGACAGCCATACGACGATGGGTTTACCGACTACATGATCTTCGGGCACGAATCCCCAATAGCGGGAATCTTGTGAGTTGTGGCGGTTGTCACCCATCATCCAGTAGTAGTCCATCCCGAAAGTATATTTATCCGTTTTTTGTCCGTTGATGTAAATGCCGTCTTCTTTTACTTCCAGCTTATTGCCTTCGTAGGCAACGATGCATCTTTCATAAAGCGGCAGGTTGTCCATGGTCAATGTGATGGTAGAACCTTTGGACGGTATCCATATAGGGCCGTAATTGTCTACTGTCCAGTTTGTGTATAGATTTTGTGGATAGAGGTCATGTAATGGCCTCGTAGGAATGGGGTCTATCGCAGTGACAAGATCCTTGCGGCCGAGCAGTGTATTGCGTGCTTTTTTGGTCAGAGGCAGATAGAAAGTAGTGGCTCCCGGCTGATAGTCTTGCGTATCTTCATTGCTCAATCCCAATTCATCATGCAGGAAGGCGGCCGGTATGATGTTTCCGGTAGCTTCCACTTTGTAGAAGAATTGGATATCTTCCGGTTCTTCCTGTGCTTTACCGTCTATGTATATGATGCGGTCTTTGATCTGTAATGTATCTCCCGGTAATCCGACACAACGTTTCACATAATTCTCCCGACGGTCTACCGGACGGTAGATAAGCTTACCGAACTCTTCGGGATGGGAAAGTACATATTTTCTTCCGGCATTGCGATAGAGGTCGTATACGATACGCTGTTGTTGGCGGCTGAGGCTATCCATGTTGATTTGGTTGGGATACAGCCTTTTACCTTCCCGATAAACGATGTTGTCGTAAAAGTCCGTTTGCTGATAGTTGACGGCGACGGTATCGCCGGCCGGGAAATTGAATACCACGATATCATTCATTTTGACTTTTCCGAATCCGGGAACACGCTTGTATTCCCATTGAGGCCACTCGATGTATGATTTGGTGTTGATAATAGGTAGTGTGTGCTGTGCCAACGGCATGGAGAGGGGGGTATTCGGTACCCGGGGGCCGTAACTCATCTTGCTGACGTACAGGAAATCACCCACTAACAAAGATTTCTCCAAAGAGGAAGAAGGGATCTGATAATTCTGGAATATATATATATTCACAAAGTATACGGCTACCAAAGCAAAAACGATGGCATCTACCCAGCTCATAACACTGCGTACGGTCGGGTTTTTCGATTTTTTCCAAAAGGACCAGGGGACTTTCTTGGTAATGTAAATGTCGAAGATGAAAGGTACTACGATGAGTCCCCACCAACTTTTCACCCATACCAGGAAGATCAGGTAAAGGATGATAGCGATGGCACATTTAATCCATTGTGCGCGCGTTGCTTTTCTCATGATTATAGTTTTTTGTTTATTTAGAACTCGGCTTCGAAGGTTCGTCGGCTAAAAACGGAAAGAGATCGCTCATTCCTAAATATCCTTGTTTACCGGCTGTATATTCGGCTGCTAAAATGGCGCCTAAGGCAAACCCACCGCGATTTTTGGCATCATGGGTAATCGAAATGCTGTCGGCGGCAGAATCGTAACGAACGGTGTGGATTCCGAATACTTCTCCTTCGCGGATGGAGTGGATCGGCAGTTCATCCGTTGTTGCGGCTTCTTCTTTTACCCAATGGCTTTTGCGATCCAGATTTTCAAGAATGCCTTCGGCCAGAGTGATGGCGGTTCCGCTTGGTGCATCGAGTTTGTGAATATGGTGCGTTTCACTCATAGTCACGTCGTATGCCGGAAACTGGTTCATAATCTTTGCCAGGTATTTGTTGACGGCGGAGAAAATGGCTACTCCCAAGCTGAAATTAGAAGACCAGAACAGGGTCTTTCCCTCTTTCTCGCAAAGTTCTTTTATCTCGTCACCATGCTCGGCCATCCATCCGGTACTGCCCGAAACCAATTTTACACCGGCTTTGAAGGTTCTGATATAGTTACTGTAGGCTACCATCGGGTTGGTGAATTCGATCGCTACATCCGCAGAACGAAATGCTTCGGATTCGAAATCGTCTTGATTATTGATATCGATAATGCAGACAATTTCATGTCCGCGACTGAGGGCGACTTTTTCCAATTCTTTGCCCATTTTTCCGTAGCCGATTAATGCTATTTTCATTGTTTTACTGACTTATATTCAAAATAATAGTCGCAAAGATAAGATTTTTATTACATTTGTCGAATACATTAACGTCTTGTTAACATGGAACAACTTCTATACTATGTCTGGAAACACAAAATATTTCCCCTCAACTTATTGCAGACAACTTCCGGCTTGCCGGTAGAGGTCATTGATGCCGGTTTGCAAAACTCACATGCCGGTCCGGATTTTTTTAATGCAAAGTTAAAGATAGATGGTACTCTTTGGGTGGGAAACGTAGAAATACACACAGCTTCTTCCGATTGGTACAGGCATGGACATGATCAGGACAAGGCTTACGATTCGGTCATCCTGCATGTGGTGGAGCAGGCCGATTGTGAAGTGATACGGCCCAACGGCGAACAACTGCCTCAAATAGAGCTTACTTGCCCGGAGCACATAAGACTGCACTATGACGAACTTTGCCGGGCAGATACTTATCCTCCTTGTTATTCTGTTCTTGCCTCTTTGCCTGGACTGACCATTCATTCTTGGCTGACTGCTTTGCAAACAGAGCGTTTTCAGCAGAAAGCAGAGGTTATTGCCGGACGATTACAGCGTTGTAATAATAATTGGGAAGATGCTTTTTTTATCACTCTTTCCCGTAATTTTGGTTTCGGACTGAATGGGGATGCCTTTGAGACGTGGGCAAACTTGATACCTTTCCGTGCCGTCGACAAGCACCGTGATGATTTAATGCAGATAGAGGCTTTTTTCTTTGGGTTGGCAGGGCTGTTGGAGGGAGATGCTATCGATGATTATCAGATACGGATACAGAATGAATTTCGTTATTTACAATACAAATTCGAATTGCCTGCTGCAATGGATGTCACTTTGTGGCGTTTCCTGCGTATTCGTCCGGATAATTTTCCATATGTCCGTTTGGCACAGTTAGCATCGCTTTATCATAAAGAGCATTTTCTGTTTTCCCGCATTATGGAAGCGGAAACGTTGAAAGCAGTCCGGCAAATTCTGGTTGCCCGTACTTCTCCTTATTGGGAGGAGCATTTTGTTTTTGGCAAGCCGTCTGCCAAAAAGGAAAAGCCGATCGGTATAAATGCGCAGAATCTATTGATTATAAATACGGTGATTCCTTTTCTTTATGCTTATGGGTTGCATAAAGCGGATGAACGTCTTTGTGATCGTGCCGGCCGTTTTCTGGAAGAACTGAAAGCGGAAAACAATTATGTCACCCGCATGTGGAATGGTGCAGGCTTGTCTGTACATTCGGCTGCCGACAGCCAGGCTTTATTACAGCTTCAGAAAGAATATTGTGATAAAAAGAAGTGCCTGTACTGCCGTTTCGGATATGAATATTTACGGCGGAAATGATTGTTTAAGGATTTCCTACATAATATCCCTGTTCGGATTCTTTTCCATCCACCATCTCTTTCACGATTCCGTTTTTGACATTAAAGTCTTGGAACAGTTCTTCGTAATCGCGGGTGTAATCTGCATCCGGCACAACATTGACGTCGAATTTGATTTCTGCTTTTCCCGCAGGGAGAATATTTCCGTAGATCCGGATACAGTGAGTAACCAAACCGATGTTTTTTATGCTGTTATATGTTGCCCGGAACTGTTTGGTTCCGTGCTCCGGAATAATGACATGCGAACTTTTATCAATGATGATACATCCGCAAGAGGGCTGTATGTCGGTGATAAGCAGGGGAGTATTGCCCGTATTTGTTATTGTGAACATGATATCGAGCTGCTGCCCTTGTTTGATGGGGTAATAATGCCTGTCGGGGTCTTTTATCTCTATGCTGGTAGGACGCACTTCTTTTCGGCACGATGATAGTAAGAGTGCCGGTATCAGCCATAAAAAAATATAGAATACATATTTGCTCATTGTTACTGCTTTTTATTTTTGAGGTATAAATGATACCTCGTCTATTGCGATCTGGGCTTTTTTCTTATCGGCCCGTTTAATTCTCAGCGTCAGTTGTTGATTGCTTTTTAGTTCCACCGGGAGGCATGACTCTGTAATTTCTCCCTTTTCACCGGTATTGCCTGGAAGTCTTGGAAACTTTTTGTAAAATTCCCCGTCTTTTAGCAATTCAATGGATTGCGGTGTATAAATTCGATGTCTCGGCAGATTCAAAAAACGAATGCAGAGTTTTCCGGTTCTATCGGCCACTTTTTTCGGTAAATTTAATATTAAATCGCCGGATGAAGAAATAAACCAGCCGAAATGATAGCTTCCCGGTAAACCGCGTGTACCGTCGGTGAGTACGGAAAGGTCGGTGTAGTTCTCATCCAGCTTGGAACCTGCGGTTAGTTTTTCTCCTAACAGCAGGTTGGGAGAACTCATTGGTTGGGCTATATATTGTTCCCATTCTTCACAATAATTGTCGATTCCGTCGGAAGCTTCATTGTAATATCTCATTTCCGGGAATGCCTCATGTTCGTTCAGGCGGTTTAGCCAATCTCCGGTTTCCGGTATAGTCTCGATTTTTTCTCCTTTCCGGCATGCATATCCATACGGTGTGAAATTATGGATACGCCCCAGCTCCAACCGGGTGAACGAAAGGGCGGTTCTGAGCATATGGAGCTTTTTCCGTTCATCGCCTTTCGCTTCATCCGTAAGTGTGCTTAACTCATTGTAGAACTTTACAAATTCTGCTGCCGGCAAAAAAGCCTTCTCGGCTTCTTGTACTCCGGCATACATATGAAGCCTTTTACCCGGTTGAATCCGGTTTTCCAGGTTACAGTAGTAAGAGGTTAGCAGTTTTTTGGACCGAGGGTATGCTTGAGCCGTATATTTCCCGATCAACTCTTCGACTGACAGTTCCGGGTTGATGAGCAATGCTGAGAGTGCAAAGGTCTTTATATCGTCGAAACTGGAGTAGTCGTATCCGCTTCCATTGAAAAAAACACCGCTTACACCGTTCTCCCGGAAGAAAGCCAGTCTGTCACGGGCTATTCTCAATATAGGAAAGGGGGTCAGGTAATCATCGAAATTATTGATGTAGTCCCATACATAGATTTGCTTTGTTACATTTTTCCACTGCTTTAATGATTGTATGAATTGCTTCTCTTGTGTGTGTTTTTTGTTGACAAGGCGGAGGGGTAATTCGATGGCACTTATGAGGACACCGACGTTGGATGGTAATTCCATTGCCGGGACTTGCCGGGTACTCAAATAAGAAGTGGTGAAAAAAAGATGGTGGGGAAAACGTTTGGCCAAACGGGTAATTAGTTGTGTTACAGCCGGCGTAGCGTTTCCGGAAGTGTTGCCTAATGCTTTACAGGCCGGACACATACAGGCTGAAGGGTCATCGTTCGGAGCAATGACGAAACGCGTTGTTTTCTTTTCTCCATAGTTGTCTATGATGTAATTCTCTATACGTCTGTATATGGCATCGGAAGAAAAGCAAAGCTGCTCTTCGTATTTTTTCTTGTCTATTGTGGCATAGAATTCATCGAGGTCTTTTCCCAGTACTTTTCCGAGGTTGTGTCCCCAGATTCCCCAACTTTCATCGAAGTTATCCAGTCCCGTTATTCCTGGATAGTCGGGATGTAGTCCGGTCGGTGAATAAATGCTTTGGTATTTGAAGGCAAAAGAACCGCAAGTGTCATTCAGGTTGACCAAAGCTGGGGGGAGATCAGAAGACTCTATGCGTTTATCCATATCGCCGATTTTTTTCATGATCTGGTATTGGAGCCATAGCATTTTCTTGGGTCCGGAGGTTATGAGCTTTATACCGTTGGCATGGGTTTCTACCTTGAAATCATTTTTGAGTGCCGGATCGATTCGTACGATAATGCGGAACATGTCTTTTTCCGAAACGCCGAATGCGATCATATCCTCGTCTTCTGCACGTTTTTTAAGATGATCATACAGGTATTTGGCCCAACGCGTATCCTCTTCCGTTGCGTAGTCGGATATCGAGACGAGATAGCCTTCCTTGGACAATAGTGTAGGCTCGGTATGGCCCTGTGTGCCGCAGCCTATCAGAAAATAGCATAAAATTACGATCTCTATAATAAAAGATACTTTGTTAGAATGAAATATAAACCTGTGCATAAATATTGTATAAATTCTTGTATCGTGTCGATACTTTGTCTATATAATTGTTCTGCCCTCCCGTTCTTGTATTGGTTTGATTATAATAAGTATTCCATGTGCCCATTACACCGATTGTAATATTCGGGGTTATCAGATATTGCCCTCCAAGTCCTACCATTGTATTTGTGTGTGAGAAAGAACCGGGAAGTGCATAATCCAATACGGCTGTTTCGGGAGCCGATCCCATACTTGCCGTTGCCATGATGTTTGTTTTACCATCATCCGCCGGGAAATATTTAGCCCCTATCTGAGCATTGTAGTAGATGTCCGAATTCAAGAGATACAGATCCAGTTTGGTATTTAGCCAGACCTTATCGATGGTTTTGGCTACTCCCGCGCCGGCAGAGAACAGATTGGTTCGTGACTTCTCCCACGAATCGAATTCCCATATTCCATTGTGCCCTGTTTCTTCATTTAGAGCGTTTTCATTGAATCTGAAAGACTTCTTGAAAGCTGTAGTGCGCCTGTATCCGGCATGAATGTCCAGTTCCCAGTCATTTTTGAAATATTTGGTTACCGCAATATTGGCAGCTATCTGCGGGAAATATTGTGTGGCGTAGGCAACATTTGCCATGCCGGAGACTGTCGATGAGAATCGGTGCGTCCACTCACCCTGTATCTGTATGCCGACTCCTCCCGGAGTCTGTTCTTCTGCAGTCATGTCTTTATTGGCCGATCCGCTTCGTCCGGCATAATTGATCCTTCCGGTATAGGTGTTTTTACGGGCTTTCCGGGTATATTCCAAGCTGGCAACCGAGGTTATGATGTCTTCTTCTCCATAGCGTGCGCGCAGATATATCAAAGCAATCTCATTCTTGAGCATTTGGCTTTTCAAACCGTTCAGATGACGTTGGAAAGACTTGTACTCCATGAGGGACGGTTCATAATACTTCTGGTAGTAATAAGCCGAATCTGCCTGTTTATTGTTTTCGTATACCAATCCTTTGGTATATTTAAGTGATTTGTTTTGGCTGTCGAATTGGATCGCTGTATCGAGTACAGCGATGGCTTCTACGGCCTTTCTTGATTTTGATAACTGTAAAGCGCGGTATTCGCTGCTTTGTGAAAAGGCCCCTATTACCTCTTTGTTGTCCGGATACTTCTGTACGATCGGGTGCAGGAGTCCGATGGATAGATCGTACTGTTTGTCCCGGTCATAGATAGTAGCCAGTTTTGTTTGGTAAAACGGCTCATTCGGGTAATATTGAAGTCCTTGTTCCGTGTATTGCTGGAACTTATCATACTGCTTTAATAATGCCGACGTGTTGATGGCATACCGTAAACCGAGGTCGCTCGACGGGTTGAGTTGCACGAGTTTGCATGCCGTGTCATGTGCCCGTTGCGTATTTCCTGCCTCCATGCACTTTTTGATATAAGGAATTGCAAGCTCTTCGTAGCCGATAACGTAGAACATGCGCATGTCTTCGCCACTGTGCTCGATGGCTGAAAGATAGATGTCCAACGCTTCTGCGGTCTTATCCATCTTGTCGAGTATGAAGGCTCTCTTCCAGATGCCGTTTTCATATTCGGGATAGCGGGTGGTGAGCGTGTCCAGCGCTGCCAATGCCTCATTATATTTTTTCATGCTGATATAACATCCTAAGGCTCTTTCCCAGGCTATTCCGGTGATTTCACTGTCTACCTGTTTCTGAATAATAAACTGGGTGTGAGGGAGTGCTTCCGCGTGCAATCCCAATTCTATAAGCCTTTCGGCTTTTTCCATATGTTGTTCGCATATGGCCAGCAGAATGTCATAATCGTCCGGATATAACTCGTATAATTTGTTTAAAGTAGAAAAGGCACGGTCTTTTTCGTTCATCTTACGGTAAAGTAGGTACTCTTTGTAGAGAATGCCTTTGTCCGTATCGCCGTATTTCTTTTTTGCTTCCCGTAAATAGTAGAAAGCATCATCGCTATATCCCCTGGTGACAGAAGTGTTTAGCAGGTAATCCAATGCTTCTTTGTTGTTTTTTCCATTGTCGTACACAATGCCGTATAGGACGTACGGATCACGCTGCCTTTCTGCCTGTGCCGCTTCTAAAAGGATATGGTTGTATAATTGCCGTAAAGCCGCACTGTTGTTTTTTCTCATCTGATCGCGCATGAAAACCAACGCTTCCGGATAACGGGCCAGTTCGCCCAGAATTCCCACTTTTTTGCTTATTAAAGAATAACTGCCGGGTATTTCGGACAAACCGTTGGAAGCCCATCCTAAAGCTGCTTCCTGATTTCCCTCTTGCAATTGCAGATTGATAATATCCAGATAGTATTGTTCGTTTCCCGGTGCCGCCTTGATCAGTTCAGTCAAGGTGTTGATAGCCTCTTTCCGGTTACCGCCTTTTTTCATGTGCTGATATCCCAGTTCCATGCTGTAGATATAGTCTTTTCTTAAAATGGTGTCGTTGGGATAAATCTGATTGATGCGCTTTAAAAGGCGGTCGGCTTCTACATCGTTGCCCTGTTTGCGGTAAAGATCAATTTTTCGGCGCCATAAACCCCGCCAATACGGGTTTACTTCCAATAGTTCGTTTACATAGCAGATGGCGCTGGAATAATTTTGAGTGTTCTCTTCTACGTCTACCAGCAATTGTTTGGCGTTTACATTATTGTAATTATCTTCTATTGCTTTTATCAAATGATAGCGTGCCTGGTCATAGTCTTTTTTATGATGCCAGTATTTTCCCATCAACCATTGCAGATCGGAAACCTTCGGATATCTTCCGAGTCCTTCTTCCAGAAGGGTTTTTCCTTCTTCCCACTCTTCATTTGCAAAATGTTCCTGTACTATTTTTGCATAATCTTCGGGCAATAGGGGATCGTTGTTCGTACCGATTGATGAAGTTATCAAAAGGAACAAACAGCCGAGCATGATAATTTTATGATAGAGTTCTTTGTTCATAGGTTCGCAATAGCTAAGTGGCGGGACTTTGTACTGTAGAAAGTTCACTTTCCCGGACTACTTTTTTCTTCTGTTTAAATCCTTTTCGTTCCATATTCTTCCATTTGAAATTTCGCTGTGTCAGGTAGCTGAAATAACCTCTCAATGAAAAGAATGTGATGATGGGATGGTAAATAATCGGTTCCAATATGGAAGCCAGGATAATCCATAGATATTCATATCCTCTCTTATATAACATGCCCACATAGTAATCGTACGTGATTACCACAATGGATAAGAATTGGCAGAATATGTATATTGTCAGATATATCATCCAGGCTGTATTCCAGTTGACGGCTCCCGTAAAGGCCAGATACAGGAATACGGTGAATCCGACGACTTCGATAATCGGCGCTAAGAATTCGAATACAAACATATAGGGCAACGTAAGCAACCCCATCTGCTTATAGGTTTTTTTGAAGATCATTTTGTGGTGGATACTTAGTGTCTGGAAGAGTCCTCGCGCCCAACGGGTACGCTGTCTGTAAAGCATTGCCAAATTGGATGGTCCCTCTGTCCAGCAACAGGTATCGGGAATCTGCACGATCTTGTACGGCCGTGAGAAGTCACACATATATCCCACCATACGCGTAATCAAATCCATGTCTTCTGCAAAAGAAGTACCGTCATATCCTCCGGCAGCGATTGCTACAGAACGATCGAAAAGCCCGAATCCGCCGGACACGTTCGGCATACCGTTAATGGCCGACCAGCCCATTTTGCCTATCAGATAAGAACGCATATATTCTAAGTTCTGGAAGAGGGGAATGGGAGTATGGGGCGATCTTACATCTACTATCTGTCCTTCGCTGACAACGCACCCATTTGCCATGAGCATTGTACCACTGACGGCAATTACCTGTTTTTCAGAAGAAATAACCGGCAGTATGCAGCGGTGAAGTGCATATTTTTCGAGGATGCAATCCACATCGGTACAGATGAAATAGGGGTACGAAGCAACATTGATTCCCGCATTGGATGCATCGGCTTTCGTCCCTCCGTTTTCCTTATCCACCAGAATCAGCCTTTTATATTCGGGATTTGTGGATTTGAATAATCGGCGGAACGGTTTGGTTTTAATACGTTCTATATAGGCGAATGGTACTTCTACCAAATCGAAATGCTTGACCATTTTTTCTAAAGTCTTATCCGTACTACCGTCATTCACGATGATTACTTCAAAAACAGGATATTCCAGGGCGAGCATGGAACTGACATTGTCTATGATCGTTTTCTCCTCGTTGTATGCGGGGGCAATAACGGAAACCCCCGGTGTATAGGGAGATTCCTTAATCGTTTTCCGGATATAGCTCTCTACGTAGTAGCTTTTTCTTCGTTTTAAGGATATAAAAGACAAGAAAGCAAACAAGATAAAACAAGTTGCGAGAGTGCTTGTATAGAAAAATACGAAATAGTTGAAAAAGTCTAATATAAATCCTCTCATATTTTGCTTAGCTTATTTGGTTAATTAATAAGTCCTTAGTATGGGCAAATAAAATAGCTGTGTGAGCATTTGCCTGGGTCTCCAGTACATCAAACATTTGTCTGCCGGCTTCATTGTATCCATAAAGGGCTTTGAGAATAGATCGCTTGGTACTCCAGTTATCTGCTTCTTCATATGCGTTCTTAAGAAAATCTACCGCATTACCCGTTCCTAATTCTAAAACAGCAGCAATGATGTTTTGTTTTACATCTTCCGGCTGCGTGTTATACATTTCGAATAGCTTAGGTTCGATTTCTTTATATTTCAAAGTCCCTAAAGCCCGTATTATTTCACTTCGTATTTCCGGTGAACGGGCATTTATCTGTTTTGCCAGTATAGGGGCGCTCTCTGTCTCGTTATAAAATCGGATTTCGTTGATAAAGAATTTCTTTACATCTTCTTCTGCCGAAGTATTTACCCATTTAATGAAACTGGGCGTTGCATATCCTGCTTTTTTGCGATGTTCCAAAATGGCATGGAGTTCCATCATGTCCCACTTTCGTAATTTCATGCCGATGTCTTCGTCGAAAAAGCGGAAAGGATTGCCTTGACTTAACCACATATAGGCATACCGGGCAGAGTTTCTTAACTCTAATTCACGATGATATAGAAACCGTACTAATACTGCTTCAGAAGCGTATCCGTTGATGGATTGGATTAGTTTCAGGGTTTGGATTTTGCTTCTTTGCGGCCCAAACTGAAGTTCCCGCTCAAAATAGCGGGTAATTTGAAATACGTTTTGTATGCCTTGGAAATTGAGTTCATTGATTTGATCTTCAAACTCTGTTTTTATCTCAGCCAATAATTGCGTGATAATGCGGATCTCGTTTGATTTTATTCTTTTTTTCTCGTTATATTCTACTATGTTTGCTATCTCTTCATCTGTTAAATGGTTTGTATTTAAAGATATCTCTTTAAGCTTTTCGTAATACCGTTTATGAATCTTGGCATACTTGCGTTTTTCTCTTTTTCTTTTGAATATACCATAAATGATATTGATGAGAAGGCAAAAGTACGCAAAGATACACAGCATTACTACAGCGGTACATATTCGTATGATCAGCGGATATCCCATGAACTTGTAATATATCCAATAGAAGTAGTATTCCAAGTAATCTATGCCGTATAAGACTTCATTCATAAGTTGTATATTCTAAAATCGAAGTTGTATATTCTGATGAAAAGTTGTATATTTGATACAAATATAACCGATTATTCATTATTCTGTTCGGGGAACATATTTGGATTAAAATGGTTCTATTACAGTGCGTACCGTTGGAATGGATAGAAATCTGTCTCTTATACACATCTGACGCTGCCGACGAAGCTAGAAGTGTAGAT